>Ga0209611_10014815_pt1 | contig 10315 bp, 8 predicted proteins | sample S1TSphgellanicum_3_FD_187693 | JGI IMG/M metagenome (GOLD analysis project Ga0209611, IMG submission 187693) | Host-associated microbial communities from peat moss isolated from Minnesota, USA - S1T2_Fc - Sphagnum magellanicum MG (SPAdes) (version 2) | ecosystem: Host-associated > Plants > Peat... | reverse complement strand
AGGTCCATCATTTATGCCATCACCTACCATTGCTGTGACACCAGTTGCCTTCAAGTTTCTCACAATATGGACCTTATCTTCTGGCAGCAGCTGTGCATGGACCTCAATATCGCCAAGCTGGAAAAATGAATCCAATGACACATCATGAGGCAGTGTATAGGAAAAACATAGAAAAGAGTGATTTACCTGATAATTACTGCCAAAAAGACATTTCAATTTCCATCAGATAAGTGTGGTAGGACTTCACAAAATCCGTAAGAAAAATCAAAAAGCATAACTTTACCTTCTTATGTGCATGTTCAGCAGTAGCAGAACTGTCACCGGTCAGCATGGCCACTCGAATTCCAAGTTTCTGTCAAGCAGAACAAGTATTCCATGCACAGGTATCATCATAAAAAGTTCTCAATCTGTTCTTTGTCCCACATCTGTTATATGATAAAGTAATGAGCAGTTTGAATCAGAGACCATCCATCAGTAAACCAGAAGATAAAGATCTCTCATCTCAACCAGGTTGGACATTGAAATGGTCATGAAGGGAAGATTGTGGAGGAAGGACAACCTGCAGGTCTTTTACTGCTTCCACTGCTTCCAATCGCAGCTGGTCACCAACACTGTAGATTCCAACTGCAATCTTGTCCACACCAATCCAGCCAACCATTGCTCCCTCACTATTCCACATCTCCACCAACCCTGAAACAACAGGACCAAAAAATGTGCAGGACAAACAAAGATCAATTCAAGCAATGAGGATAGCATCACTAATCCAGAAAGAATAAGCTTGGGTACAAATCATATAAACTTTGCTTCCATCTGATAACATTTCTATATGATTCTCAAGAAAGGATAATCACTGCCAAAGATCACTGCTAGAGAGGATCAATTCCTCCCTTCAAAAAGATATGCTATTGATTTCTTTACATGATTCTGCTCAATACCACCTAGACATCCATATTGCAGCATTTTCTTCCCAGATGCATGTATGATAAAACTATCCAAGTGCTGTCAGATCACATGTCAGGGTAATGAAACTTTTCTTCATGATAGTCTCTCAACTAATTATTACCTATGTCCCATCCAAGCCGGGCGGCCATACGCGCATTTCCAATGTGGATGGTGCGCCCATTGACTATTCCTGAAACTCCTTCGCCTACAATAAGTTCAAACTCAGTTACATCATCTGAAGGTTCCACCCCATGAAGACGAGCATAGTTCACCAAAGCTGCTGCCAAAGGGTGACTTGCTTGATTCTCAACACTTGCAACCCTGACAAGCAAAAGAAATAGCATGGATCATGAGTACTCTCACCACCAGTCTTGTGAGCCAAACCACATAAGCACTAGTAGGAGAACAAGTTGTTCACATTCAACAAATCATGACAGTACAAGTGAAGAAGAAGTAGGGAAAACATTTTTCCTTCTTGTGACTGCCTGCCAACAGGCAAACCAATCCCTGCTTCAAGACATTCATGGAAATTATTTGATACTCCTTGCAATGACAAGGCCAATTCAAGTGATATTCACATCAGTGTCAAACACATGTACAAGATTGCAGAAGAATCTGCACACTAACACTTTTAAAGGTAACTGCTCTGTCAGTTCCCAGCAAAACCAAAACAACCATGACATGAACTTAAGGGCATCACTGACGAACTGTCAGACCATAACCTTCACAACATAAAGTAAAGATGCATACCAGTACAAAATTTGCTGAACACTGCAATTTGCATCAACTGAAACTATGTCCAACACACGGAACTGCCCTTCAGACAAGGTGCCAGTCTTATCCAGAGCCACCACCTTCAGTTTACCCAGAACCTCCAAATAGCTTCCACCTTTTATTAGTAGCCCTAATCGGGCAGCCTGTGCAATACCACATGTGACAACCACTGGAGTGGAGATCACCAATGCGCAAGGGCATGCCACTATCAGCAAAACCAGAGCTAGGTAAATCCAATGCCGATGATTGTGTACTCCTGCTGCCCAGGGGATCACTCCTATTGCGAGGGCAGCTAGAACGATAGCTGAAACAAAAGACACAATCCAATGTCAAGATCAGATCCAGAGATGGGGTATGTGAATCAGGTCAAGAATTTGTAGAGCATTTTGGAAAGCATGAGATACTAGGAGCACCAATTCAACATACCAGGTGTGTAATACTTTGCTATCTTCTCCACAAGCATCTCTGTGCTTGAGCGTTGATTTTGTGCTTCTTCAACAAGCCTCACCATCCTTGACACGGCTGAATCTTCTGAAAGAGCTGTGGTGCTTACCGTCATGAACCCTGTGAATAAAATTGCCTTAGCACTGTACAACATTTCTGCAGCAAGGATCTCCCTTGCTACCACACCACAAAAACCACCACCACCAACACCACCTTTCCTACAGATTTCTGAAAGTCAACAGCAAATGTCATTGTACAAAACAACTCTTAAAGCTGTTTGATTCACACTACTGGAAGCTGAAAAGAAATATAGAGTGTTTCTTTTACAGGGCCCCCATGCCTGGTACAATTCTGGAATGCACACCTGACATGTTCAATGTTCCTGCCCATACTGTTGCTCCCACCTCCTTCTCTACTGGCATAGATTCACCAGTTACACTGCTCTCATCCACTGAACTTTTCCCTGAGACAACTTCTCCATCAATAGGAATTATCTCTCCAGCCTTTACAGCAAGTAAGCTTCCAACCTTCACATCCTCCACACGCACTCTACGACCACCCTCTGAAAGAACAGCAGTCTGGGGAGCAAGGTCCACTACAGAAGCTAATGCAGCCCGAGCCTGCCAAATAACAGGTGAAATTGGCATGAAGACACTCTGATACTCCCTGATCTGGATTTTGGCTGACTTTTCATTCCAGCGGGCAATCCCTATTCTTCTTCATGATACATATGGCACTCATTTACTTCTTCAGAAGCCTTACAATAGATCTTGTGGCTGGCAAAAAAAGAAAGACCTAATCAAAAAATTATTCTAGTCTGTGGCCTTCCATAGACCTGATACTGACCTTATCACCAGATCTTGACTCTAGCCAATCTGCCAAGGTGAACAGAAAAACAATTGATCCAGCCTCCAGATAGTCTCCCAATCCAATTGCACCACCCACTGCATACCTTATGAAGGAATCAGTTTCTTGAGCAGTTTAGCAAGGCTACTCAGAAATTTTTTAGAAGAACACTGAAGAGCAAATGCAGTAACACAACACCTGGAACACATAAATTTCCCTCTAAACTTAACTGGTTCAAAGAGGAGCAGCTTTTAGAAAATAAACAGACTCAAACTAGCCTAATACAGTTGACAAGCAGAGATTAGACTTGCCTGCAATTAACATAAGGATGTTGATGTCTAGGACATATCTTCGTAAACTGGCCACACCCCTTACAATTAGGGGTGGAATCCCAACAGCAACAGATCCAATAGCCACCCATCGCAGAGGGTGCCAGAGGTACTGAAAGAAGGCCAAAGCTAGAAGCACACCAGAAGCAATGGTCCATGGGCTGGGCCATTTTCGACCAGCTTTCCATTCACCTCTATGGTGAATACTGGCATCCAGGTTTGCTTCATTCAAAACTTTCACTGTCCACAAAGGGACCCATGGGATTTGTCAACACCCTTCCCAGCATTTGATTGAACTATATACTAGAATATTCTCATGAAATGAAAACAACTAGGTTGAGATGTCCACAACACATAACAATTCATATCAAGTGCTGAATGTCAGTTGAGATGTCCATTTTCTGAAATGCTACCCTACTGCCTCATAGAAGATGTGGTGCCATTCAACCAAAGCTGTACTCCCTCCTCTACCATCATATGCAGCAAATTCATGAATTTCAATTTGCCATTGATAAACTTGCCTTCAAGTATAGTATTCACAGGATAATGAAGGCATCGCATACCTAGTTGCCCATCTGTGACCCATAACTTGTCATGAAGCACAGTCACAGTTTTGGCAGTAACATTTACTGATACTTCTTCAACACCAGGTATAGGCTCCAACATCCTCTTGATCAAGATAACCTCACTTGGACAGCAGATTCCCATCACATCAAAGGTCGTCTTGCCTAATCCAGACCCTTTGAAATTTTCAGGGACAGTCACCTTCACCATGTCTTCCTGAACTACATTCCTTCCAATGCTCAGGGATGGCAAAAATGTATGATCCCCGTCCAGCTGCAGCTTCACGCCTTTGACAATGTCTGGGCCATCTATTGTCAGGACATTATCTGTTTGAGGTAAGCTCTCATAACCCTTCCTCCTTGGACTTTCATAACTGAACAGGTCAACAAACTGCCTGGGTTGCTGTTGCAGTTTACCAAGTGGTTTTCCAACTTTCACTAGACGACCATGTTCAATGAAACCTGATATGCCACCTCCAGTCCCCTCTGCATGGCTCAACAAAAAAGAGCCATCATTAAGAGGAACAAGACAATCAAAATGATCACCATGTGCAATCTGGTCATGAGCACAACCATCCATATGGTCATGTCCAGATTCTTCGTGTGATGAAACAAGGTTGCAGATCCCTGTCAAATCTCGGAACATTGGCAATGTGCACCCTGCTTCCTCCATGCACTGCAGACCAATTACAAAACAAATTGATTTATTTGTGTTACTCTTCGACAATCTTAGACTCTGCACTCTACACTTACAGACCTTCTGCATAGAAAGGATTGTCAAAGATAAACAATAAAATCAAAATCCAAGTCATATATCACTGACCCAAATGACCTTCAGATAACATTGAACTGGCATATCAAGATGCATGTCAGCAACCAAGAGACATCATGTAAAAGGAACCAGCACATAAATGATAGAACCAACCAAGTACTGATCTAGAAACTCTGGTGTAGTCTAGTCCTAACATTCATTCCCAGGCAAAAAGTTGCTGTACCAAAAAATTGAACTAGCTTGATGCAGATGCAAGAATAAGACCGAAGAGAAGAATAGGAACCTCGAACAGTTTACAACAGCCTGAAAATTTTGCTGACCTGCTCAAGCAGAACATCTTCAATGATCTCACCATGGTGCACATGTGCATGCACATGGCCCGACTCCTGAAGGCAGCATGTGTCGGATGTGGGGTCCCATGTCTGCTGATGGTCTGTGAAGCACAGCTGTGCCTCATCTGTGACCATGGTAGAGAACTTTGGTGGCAATGAGACATATGCAAAACGTCCATTCTCCAACACCAGGAAGTGATCCCCCTCGCTATGGTTCTGCATGCCGTCCATTCCAAAAGCTTGACTACAACCCTGATGATGCACTCACTCAGTACCTGACTCCTTCAAATGTTATCTGAAACAACATGCAATGTCATGATCTGGAAGCACTCCTCGCTATCATATCTCATCTGGAGCTACTCCCTTCTTGATACCACCAAACTCTCATACCAAACTCTCAAAACAATTTGCCGCTGACATGCTACCCTTCATATTCCACCATCTTACACATTACAGAACCAAAAGAAAACGCAAGAAAACACCGAAAGAAAAACAAACATTGAAAAAGTTTTGTAAGTAATCCTCCTTCACAAAGAAACCAAATTCTCTCAATAGTCACACAACAGCAATCTCAGCAAATTACTTCTTATTCGCAGAAAGCTAGTGGACTCTCTCCTCCATCTCGCACCAATCCTACCTCATCAAACCCTAAGTCACACACGCACCCCATGAAAAGCAAAAAAACTTAATAGTTCACTGTACTGTCTGTACAAAACCCGCCAACGCCGCAACATCCATGTAAGAAAAGAAAATGTGATGAAATTCCGCGAATTCGAAGCCAACAACAACAAGAACGAGGACAAACAAGAGTAAAAAGAAAACAAGGAAAGACAGAGAGAGATAGAGAGAGAGAATGAAAACAAAGAGAGACAGATGAAAAGAGAGAAAAGACTTGTTCCGTTTCTGAGAATGAAAATGAACAGTACGAACTACAAACCGTGCATTTCTTGATGACGTGTGGCGACAAAACTGGCGTGTCCGGCATGGCGTGTGCGAACGCACTTGGAAGAAGCGTGGGACCGGCCTGAGGTGGTGGGGGCCAGAAGTAATCAGAAAGAAAGCTGTCAAAGAAAAGAGAAAAACTGTCAGAATTGTCGGAACTCAATTATGGGCAAATCGTATTACAAACGAAAAGAAATCTGATAAGAACGACACAACAACGAGAAGCAGAAGACGAACTACAAGGAGGACATCTGGATATCCTCGAGCACGCACACGAGATCCTTGACAGGAGAAAGAGGTGGTACCACCAGCGTGAGAGAGACAGAGAGAGGAGGTACGTTGGGTTTGCTCGATCAGAGCAAGAAGAGCGTTTTTAGGGCATAATTAGGGTTTTCAGTTTCGACCCAATAATGAAATATTCCAACAAAATAGCACAATTAACATATTATTAATATATTTAAAGACTGATGTTGAAATTCTGAAATATTCAGATTGAGCCTTTTGATTGGCCCATCACCAATATTTTTGGAACATGAGGCACTCCCCAACATTTGATTTTTTTTTCCATTTTTCCTTTGTTCCCAACATGTTCTCTTCAAGTTCCCAATGGGTTCTCAACATGTTCCCAAAGTGTTCCCCAAGGGTATTCTCAATAGCACCTCACTTTAATCTCATATGTTTTGCCCAAAGTCCTCCCTTTCTAACCTATATAGGTGAGCCAAAGGGGGAGGCACTCAATCATTCAATATCATCTTCTATTTTGGGGGAGGCTCCATAGTTTCAACTTTGTTTTTGCAATGGACCAATCAAAACAACTCATTGCAAAATAAATAAATAAATAAAATCGTTGGACTTGTGAGGCACCCCCCAATTAATTGGTGGCCTCAATTTGAATGATAACTCAAATTTCGGTTACCAGTTTGAATAGTTGTATGACCAACTCAATATCAAATTGTTCTTTGGAGTGTTTCTTTGCTTTTTTTGATTGAGGTTGCAAATTTGAATAATGAGTGCTTCTAACACCCAGATGGGCTATTACGAATAAAATTGTAAATAAATAATAATGTGGCATATGGGTAGAAGAATGGGTAAATATGAAAAATAATAATTCAATCTATGAGAATCTTAAGATTTTTGACTAAGGGCACAAGGGCCCAAGCTTCAACAAACATGAGTAATTTGGTTAATTATTTCGAGATAAATATAGTTGAAAGTGATTATGTGAACTTGTTAGACTTAGTGAAAAATATTTTAAATAATTGAATGATTTTTTTGATAAAAAGGATAATAATTTTAGAAAGATAACATGTGATATAACTTGTAATCAATGAATGAGGATGTTTAATAAATGTAAAGGAATGAGGATTATATATATATATATATAAGAGGTTATGGGTGGAGTTTTGCACATATATATTTATTTTCATAAGTTCATGTTGATATATTGTGTTAAGCCTTATGATAAGGCTTTTGTATAACGAATCTATATTACAATAAATTTATTTATTTATTATTATGAAAGTGTTCACAAAGACAAATGTATATGTTTTTATGAGTAGTCCCCATAGAATAATGTTATTAAATACATGCGATGAGCTCCTTAATGGGTGTGGCATATACAAGGATCAAATTTTAAGCTTGTGAGTGATCTTAGCTTAAAATTATGTAAGTTTTATTTCTTGTATTTTTAAAGTGTTTTGTATAATTTGTGGGTGTTGTATCTGATTTTAGTTGTGAAACCTACCTATATGATAGCAAGGACTTAATTTAAAACCAACCTCCATAAGGTAAGATTCTTTTTTAACTACATGTTCAATTAATAGTGGTGTGGAGGTTTTTTTCTTTTTGCGTTTATGCCCAAACCACAACAATAGGTATGGTATATGTAAATTTTTATGTTTAAGATAACGTATTCATCCAAGCAATTTCAAAAACTTTGTAAATTTGTAATTGATGTGTATTTTTAAATGTGTAAGATAATGCAAATGATTTGAAAATTGGGCAAGTTGGTAATTTGCATGTACTTTATCTACTATGGTAAAGGTTTATTTCACTTAGAATGCGAGAAGTTGTTAAAGCAAGTAATGTTTCATATTGTAAAAGTTTTGTTGCTAGGGCATTACACCTTATGAAATGAAGGCATGTTTCACAACCCTCTCAAGCTTAATAGTTAAAGAGTTCTATGAAGCTAGATAGTTGTGATAGATGTAGATGATGTCAACCCCATACCGCATAAGTGGGATCTTCGATGAAAACATTTCAAAACTTGAAACCTATGTATAGGTAATAGGGAGTCCCCAAAATAACAATGGGAACTTCCATCAAGGTTGTTATGTAAGGTGGGAAAGGGTTTTAAATTTTAAGTAAAATCCAAAGTATTCTAGTTATAGTTTTTTGAATTTTTCGCATTGGAGAACCTCCTATTTTCGTTACTTATTGTTATTAGAATAAAAATAATCTCTTTTTAGAGTTTCAAATTTTTTCAAAATGATTATCATGAAACAATCAACAGTGTAAAATATTTAAATTTTTTTTTCAGAACCTCGATTATCAATCAAAATCAATTAATGACTTAAGACAATTTTTGATCTATTTTTTTTGATGTTTTTAATCCTTAATTATGGATCAAAACAATTATATGATTTTGTAGAACCTCTAATCAAGCGCTAAAATTAATGTAACCCAAAACAACATGGAAATGAAACTTGAAGGAATGGAGATGTGTGAAAAGGATTTGGTTTAATGTTCCAAGATGTAACTATATTCTACTTTCAGAAAAAAGGGGAAAAATAATTAGAGATGTTTTTTTCAAAAGTTGAATGAAGTTGTGATGAACAGGAGTGGTGAAGACAAGGTTGTTTTTAGTAAAGAATTATTTTGTGGCATTATTGTTTTGTGTTTTCTTGTGTTTCACAAATGAATGTTGTTGTTTTTGGATTTGTGAATTACGATACTTAAGAAAAAATGAATGGGAATTTTTAATTGCAACAAGGTGAACCTCACAAGAGTAGGATTATAAATGTCTTGTGAATAAAATAAATTGTTAGGGTTTATGTTAGTTAACCATGTAGGCAATGGGTTTTTTAAGTTTAAAAGGACACCAAATATTGAGAGTTTTGATCTCAACAAGCAAGTTCCAATTTCCTATGAATGGATTATGCCAATGTAACTATTTGGTTTTGCATATTAGACTTAGAGGTGCATTGTTTGGTTATTTGATTCATCAAATAATGATAGACTACTAAAATGATTAGGTCTATGGAACATTTAAAGTGGTGATCACTATCATATGATTTGATGTCTATGTGGAAGTTGAAGTGACTTGAAGCCCTTTAAATTTTATTTTTTTTAATGGTCAATCAAAGAATAATAATACATATGTCGTACCCTTTTTTTTTGGTTTTAGATTTCAAAAGTGCCATCCAACACCAATTGAAATTGTCTTGGCAATTATGGTATTCTAAAACATATACAACATTATTTTCATTGTTGATAAAAGTATTCAAAATACATTTATTTGTCTTACGAATTGAAATATAACCACTTTTGTGGAACTAATAGATAAACCATGAATAACGAAAATAGCCTACAAAAATACCTAATAAAAACCCAAAATTGGTTACATTATAGGTGAAAGGCATGTTTTAGAAGGGGTTCGCTCCAATTTGTTAGGTGGGTTTGGAAATTTTTTAAAAACCATTGATTTTGGATTTTTTTAATTTGAAAAAGAAACTTTTAATTCTATTTTTTCAAAAAATCTAAGGTTTAAAGTTAGAAAAATTACCAATTCCAGTTTTTTAAAACTTTAAACCTTTCAAATTTTTAACTATACTACTTATTCCATGGCCCAAAATAAAGCAATTACATGTCACAATCTTTTAGTTTAAAGAACTTAAATAATGTTAATTATAAAAAGGTCTTGCAACAATTTTGAACATACTTTTTTGACAATTATGAATGTGTCATTTGAAAACCACTTGTTTGCCTCTCTCAACTTTTGATCACGGTTCCAATTCATCATGTGTGTTATGCAACTTCCTACAACTTAGAAAATCAATAGTGTCAAGTTATTACACAATGGCAATGCCATTTTGAAAAGTCTTGTTTAAATCAATCACCATCTAAATAATTCAATGAACTTTGATATATTATTTTTGGAAAATGAACAACCTACTTTGACCTTGCTATTCTTATAAAAAAAACATTTAATCGCCTCAACCAACCTACCTTGGTTTGAAAAGTTATGGGAAAAAACCCAAAATAAATCACTAAAAGTAGCATATAGAATTCACACAAAGAGACTAAGGATGCTCCCTATTGTAATCAAAGTGGTGTATTTTCATGGGTTTTTTTTTTTTTTTTTTTTTTTTT
>Ga0209611_10014813_pt1 | contig 10316 bp, 10 predicted proteins | sample S1TSphgellanicum_3_FD_187693 | JGI IMG/M metagenome (GOLD analysis project Ga0209611, IMG submission 187693) | Host-associated microbial communities from peat moss isolated from Minnesota, USA - S1T2_Fc - Sphagnum magellanicum MG (SPAdes) (version 2) | ecosystem: Host-associated > Plants > Peat... | reverse complement strand
AATTTGGAATCTTTTTTTTCTGATGTTTTCTTGCTATTTTAGAAGTAGTTTTCTGCCTACAAACTACCTCTAAAAAAACAGTGCCATTTTCAAGTAACCATGGCGAAAAATAAAATGATTTCTCCTGTTTCTTTTGCAAAGCATGGTGAAGAAAAACTGGGTGGGTCATTTTTTGATTGTTGTGGATGTAACCATTTTTGGTTAGTTTGGTTTGCATGCATTGCTTTGGGGGTTCTTTTCATGTCTTCAAATATCTTTTTCCCCTATTTCACATGGTCCATATTTTTCCTCCCCCCTGGCACTGTTGTTCATTCAGCTTTTGTATTTTATCTTGTTTTCGTTTCTTGGTTCTTTGTTCTCTGTTTTGTCTTTCCTTCTTTGGAATTCTCTGTGGCTGGTTGAAGAAGTGTTAACCTGGCTTCAGCCTTTTCTTAATCATGAAAATAGAGATTTGGTTTCATCTAATTGATAGCTGTTGATAGGGTTTTCATGTAAATCCATGTTTCCTTTTCTTTCTAAACGCATTGAAGAATCAATAAATACATATGTCATATTAAAAATGGGAACTCTAATATTCATTAAATTAGATGAGGTTGTGAATAGTTTTCACATGTTTCCAAAATTGGCTAAACATTATTTGTTTACCTTGGATGCAATATGCCAAAATCAAAAGTACCCATCAAATGCTATAGCTAGTCCAAGCCCATATGTTGATTGTCAATACTTGTTTCTGGGTATTAAAATCTTGGGCTTTACATGAAACCACAAATGTATAATGAGATCTAAGGTATTTTCTGTTGTTGGGTGGGCATTGGATTGTTTTGATACCCGTATCCAGTTTGTCACAATAAGATTACAAAAGGTTTCAGTTCTCACTTTTTAATTTTTAGAAAAAAATTCTACACCAGGTCAGGGCAGCAGTAATTTTTACCAAAGTTTTTTTTTATTGATTCTCACAATGCCAGTTCTTGTAAATTTGAGAACACAATTGGCGGTTCTCACCAACTGGTTATGAAATTTTAATTAAAAAATAATTTTAAAATATTAAATTAAAAAATATTCTTAGAAACAAAAAAATCACAAGTGATGCTACAAGCAATTTTCTAAAACATAACCAACATTATTTTTATTCTATTTTCATAATTCAACAATTTCATCCCTTTTAAAGTCACTTTCAAAATTTTCTAACTCCTTTTCTAAATCTATATATTTTTCAAGGAATTCTACTAAATTAGATGGAGATATACTTCTTATTTTAGAGGTCATTAGAATAGTTTTCTTTTTTGACAAATATCATTTTAAATAAATTTTCAGTTTGTGAACGACATCTTTTAAGGTTAGTAAGTATTCCAGCCAATGAAAAAATCTTTTTTGTTTCAATATGTGATCCAACAATGTCCAAAATTTGTCAAACTAAAAAACCAACAATAGGAAACATTGTTTCATGTTTCTCCCATCATTGGAGAGGACATTTGATGTTTTTAACATCCAATTGATACCATTTAAAAATCAACAACTCTCTTTTGATAAGCTCTTTTGCTGGTTTGCTTGTACTCGTAGATTGTTCAAAATATCCAAATTGCAATCCCTATCAAAAATATATTGGTCAATAGAATTTATATTTGACCTTATGATGCAAATGTTCATAACATTTGACCAACATGGGAGATAAAAACTTCTTATCATATTCCTCAACAAGACTAACGATTTGCTCCCATCCAACAAATGAGAATATTATTTGAAGGCTTTTGAAGCTAAGGTCTAGCATCAAAGAAATCACGTTAGGAGTTTTTTTGTTTTTGTATTTGGTTAAGAATGAAAAGAAAGAATCCAACACACCACAAAGTTCCTTTCTAATATTAAAAACCAACAAAGTCAACTCATTAACAATGATTGAATCTTCTTCCATTAGGTTTTCAAATGAAAGAACAACTTGATTTTCTTTTTTAAGTTTTAAACTCATTGATATTGTAAAGTGCAATGCATCACTAAGTAACCAATGACCATGTGATTGGTTAAAAATACATGCAAAAACAATTGGAGAAAGACAATCCACAATAATTTGACAAAGTTGCCAAGTTAGAGGTGGAGGCACTTGACCGGTAAGCCTCATAATAGTTTGCTTGTTGTAACATGGCACAATTGTAGAACAAAATTGTAATGCCTTTTGAAACACAACAATTTTATTAGCAAACCTGCAAAATATAACAACAAATAATTAATATTTTCATTCAATTGAAGAGTAAATTTTTTGAAAACCACTAAAATAATATTGAAAAACAAAAGAATATTTGGTTTTCATTAGAGAGAGTGTTCAATTTCATTGGTTGAATTCTAATTTCAACACAAGCCTTATTCCATTCCTACCTTCCTTTCCCAAAAAATTTAGGCTATGTCATTCACTTTTGCAAATATATTTAAAAAAACTTCATGGAAACATATTTCAAATTTTGCAAACTTTTTCCTCAGTTGTGCCATATTGACATGCCTTTGAAAAGGCACGCCCAAAGCAAGTTCCTTGGAAGCTTTCTTCCAAACCTAGAGATTCACAACTCAAAACAAATTTCAATGCATAAGTCATGGCATTGATATTAGAATTTGTCATCTTTGACAAAACAATTTCTTTTTCATCAATCCATATTTATCCAACAAATTTGTTAACTTTTAACCAAGGCTTGGCTTGTAGTTTCTATCATTTCAAACAAGCCAATAGTCACATGCTCTGGCTGCCAATCCTTCCTCAAAAAATTAATATCTAAGGCAAAAACATCATAAGCTACTTTGAATATCCAAAAATCAAAGCTAGTTGTTGCAAAATGACATTCTGCCAATGCAAGAAGAACATATAATTGTTTTGTTTTCTCCATTATTCTTGGTAATGTTTCTTGTGAAAATTGTCTTTTGGAAAGGAAATTTAACTTTGGACATAAATGTAAAGTTAACTGTTTTAGTCACATACTTTCCACAAATTGAATTGGTAAATTATTTTTTATAATTAAAAGACTAAGGTACTTAGGAATTTTTTTTTGTGGCACACCTTTTGGAAATAATCCTTCATAATAATTTTTGTAGAAATTGACCTTTTAGTTATATATATATATATAATTTTTTTGCAAGATGTCTTTCTTCTATTTGTTTCACTAAATTGATCACTTTTTCTTCAAACTTATTTATAATAAACATATGATTTGCATTCACATGATTTTAAAAAGAAGTTATTCCATTTGTTTTATGGTGAGAAATTAATCTTCTTTGCTTGTGCTTTTGGATTCGTTGTAATTATTGGATTTTAATGATGAAGTATACAACACATGATTTGTGCATTTTCAAGATCAATTGTTGCTTTATCATTTACACAATAAAAGATTCAACATAAAAATAATTTTCCATGATGTTTTGAGAATTTTTTTTGAACATGCAACTTTTTAAGGTTAATTTTTATTACTTCTTCAGTTTCCTTCTCTTCATTTTTGTTTCTTTTATTTTCAACACTAGGGTTTCCAATTTGCACATTTAGGTTTTTTTCAACCTCTTCTTCCATAATTACATCATTCATGCATATTTCAATTCTTTCATTATTAGGACTTGTTCTATTTTCATCTGTAGACAACTAATCGATTAACAACTTTTCAAGGATATATCCAAAGCTAATGGAGGAATTATTATTATTTTTGTTCCAAAATGGTAGTTGGGAAACTGCAAAACTAGATGATTACATCAAAACATTTACAAACAACAACGGGTTAAGGGTTTAAGAAATGAGGTTTAAGGTTTAAAATATTAGTAAAATAAAATAAAATTTACAAACAAAGGGTTTAAGGATTTAAAAAATTATGGGGTGTAAGGTTTTGAAATCTACTCAAAATTCCTCACTATCCTCTCTCATCATGATTAACAAAAAATGAAGGGAAATATATTGTTGTAAAAAATTAGAACACTGCACACAAACAAACAAATAAGATAATAAAAACACACACAACAAAAGACAAAAGAATAACAAAGAATAATTTTAAAAACCAGAAGAGGAAAAAATAGAAATTAAAAAAAAATAGAAGAAAAAAATTTCATTAATAAAAACTCACAAATTTAAAAAAAAAAGAATAGGGCAAGACTTACCAAGTTGAAAGGTTTAAGATGCTCCAAGCTCCTTCACTTGTAATCAAGAAAAATGAGGGGAAATACCTTGGTACCTTGGCCAATTTGAGACTAATTATATTATTTTCAGAATTGTTGAAATTTTCAAAAATTTATTTCTTCCAAATCAAAAATATTGTGAAGGATATTAGTGAATATTTCATTTGTTGAAATAAAATTTCAAAATTAATTAATTATTTGATGAACATGTGTTGAAATGGCTAACGTATTATGGTACCAGTTGACACAAGGCGAGCAATAGGGCGAAATGTGAAATGAAACAATGGGAGGGAGTGACAATAGGTACCTTAAAAGCGCGAAGCAATGGGGCAAGCCAAAGAAAACAATAGGGCAAAAGAAGAAGCAACACAATGAGGCAAATTGTAAGAAATAGCAAGGCAAGGGGAAGTAATATGGCACAAAGGGGTCTGGCATGAAGTGAAGCAACAAGGCGAGGCAAATGAACAAGGTGCATAAAGCAATAGGGCGAGGTGGGAAACAATATGGCACACCACAAAGTGAAGTAGCAAAGCAAGGTGAAGCAATAGGATGAAACGAAGTAGTAGGATGAAACAACGAAATGAAGTAACAAGGCGTGACAAAGCTACAAGGTGCGATGAAACAATTAGATGAGACAACAAGACATGAAGCGAAGCACTAGGGTGAAGCTAGAAAAACACGAAATGATGATGAAAGACGACATAAGCAAAAGAGAAAGGGAGGAAGGGAAAAGGAAAAGGAAAAAAGATGAGGGGCAAAAAGAAGAGAAAAAAACAGTAAATAATGATGGAACAGGGCTTTAAGGAAAAAAAGAAAAAACCCACTACCTTTAAGTAACTTGAATTCTTGCAGCACATAAATAAAACACCAGACCTTGCAACTTAAAACACATCAACAAACAAGTGGGAGAGGAAGAACTTGAGGACTCCAGTCCCTCTCTATTCACAAGAAGGGTTTAGGGTTTAGGGAAGAGAGGGGAGCCATTGGAAATTTTGATACCCACCCAACACTGGTATTTTCTCAATTAGGTTAAGACAAGGCAATAATGGCCAAGGGGTAGGGAAGGATAATCACTAGAGAGTACAACAATGAATGGCATGACATGGTGCATTGTGGATGTGGATTGAAATGGCATATGAGAGGGGGGGGGGGGGAGATGTGAATGGAGGATGGGGGTTGGGGTCAGGCATGGTGATATAGTTTGTTGCCACATTCATGGTGGCACTCCACTCAAAGGTAGCCTAAAGTCATCCAAAACAAAGCATCCAAACAACCTTCAGCACCAAGTTTGGGTCATAATTGTAGTGCTATCATAAATAATAATTTTGGAAGTCCTTGACATTATCTCTCAGCTAACTACTTAGTGTAGTAGGTCCATCATTGGTGGCGGCTTAGTGAATTTTCTTTGTTCGTGTCTTTGAAGCAAGAACAAAGGAGGTACAAATGAAATGTCACGGAGAGGTACTGAAAATGGGACATTTTGATGGCAACAACCAACAATCACACCGTCTTGGTGATTTAATGGCTCCAACTCATGACAACCACCCTTTTGCAAAAGTGGTTGTCAACATTCATCACTATATCATTCAACCCAACCCATAAGAGAGCCAACTAAGTTAGGTGCAATTATGAGCAACCCAGGAATCCAAAGTTATGAAAACATAGGAACACATGAATGGAACCATGGCGGCGGGATTAGAATAGAATGGTAATGACCATATCCGTTTGGTATGATTGCAAACGGTGTGCAATGGAACACTGGCAAACACACCGTTATTATTATATAAGTTCCTTTTTTTTGTTTTTGGGACAAACAAAGTTCAGTTACTAGAGGACTATATTATCACTATAGAAGTTTGAAGTTTAAACTCAAGTTTTGGGAATTTGGAGTATTTGGATACGTATCTGGAAACTAACTGACTTTTGGATTGTATTGATGCGCTCTTTCTCTTTTTTTTGTTGCAGGTTATGATTTTTCTTCTAAACCTTACTGGCAGTTGCACAAATGGGTTGAGTTTTAAGCCCAAAATATGTACAATTTCTGACACAAAACTGGTCTTGGCCAGACACATACTTTTGACAACTAATGCAAAACAGTTTGCAGATGGGGGAATTTCCTTTTTGTCTTGTTTGATGTTGTTGAGTCCAGGCATATCTGCAAATTTTTTTGGTGGATAAAACACTGCAAAAAAACATCAGAGATGCCCATCGGGGTTTCTTTCTATCTAGTGTGTCATATGAAACCCACCATGCCATGCACGGATGGGCACATACTTTTTTATTGTTAGTTTTTTAGGTTTTGTTTGGGAGTCACGGACTTTGTACTCTTTCCTCTGGCTTGCAGTTTTTGTTGTTGTTGTTGCTGTTGTTTAAGGGTGGCACTTATGACACACAAATCTATGGACAATTGTGAGTGTAATCTTCATGGGAATTTTCACCTTAAACATATTCTTTTTTTCCTCTTGGTGCTAATGCCAAGCTACAAATCATGTTTCGCCGCTACCCCCCTTTTAAGTCTGATGGAACATACGAAAAGGAGCTTGGACTTGCAAATCATACCACTTTCCTTCTCGCCTCAAAAGCAAAATGGAAAAACCCCATCTTCTTAGGTTTAGAGGATGAACTTCCTTTCTCTCAGGACCACAATGCTTCTTTGATCCAATCTGAATTTGTTCAAGTAATCTCCCATTGTATAACTCCATTGATGGAGTCTATTGTAGGTAAAGACCCTAGGAGGGGGACATTCCCAAAACAATGACCCATTGCAAAGCAATTTGCAAGCTCAAGCCCCAATTTTGGAAATGTCCTTGCAACGGGTCCTTATTTTGATAATAGCTCCTCCCCAACCTTACCCCACCCCACCCAACCCTTAGGGCCTTACCTAGCATAGAAATCAAGGCCAGCCTTTTTTATAGCACCTTGTACAAAAATAGTCTTGTGTTAAAACCAATGCTATCATTCCTAGTAACACAATACACCATAATGCCTAACAAGGGTTCGTATAAAGTATAAATCTTCCAAACAAAATGTCATGCAAAACATTCAAATCATGTAAAGTGCCCCTCAACTATACTAAAGAAAACTCTTCTCCAGGTTTTTTTATGTGCTTAGATGAGGGTTATGGAAAGAGTGAATGTAGTTCCCTCTCCTCCTTACAAAACACCCATCTAATAAGTTTCTTTTTGGGGTGGTTTTTTTCTTCCACAAATGATTTTCATTGCAGAAAAAAAAAAGACTGAATGAAACCAACTAGCCCATCTGAGTACTCTGCTTGGTGCCATGAGGCAATTTGCATGCTCGAATAATCTCAAGCTGCACAATAGTAATGATGTACTCATTGTTGTACACCCCGAATACGGGACTAACATGTTGCCCTGCCACAAAAACAAAAGAGACTGAAAAACATTGTACCCTTACAAGCTCTTCCGAATCAACACAGATGTAACAATGTTCAGGCAGGCACTTTAGAAGAGAAGCATGTCAGAAAAGAAGGAAAGAAGAAGGTCTTCAAAATTATGAAACCAGTGGTGAAAAATCCCTTGCAGGTTGGCAGGACAGAACCAACAAAGCAGAATTTTGCAGTCGACCCATGAAACAAATTCCATGCAAATAAACTGGAAGTCAAGCTCTGTTTGTTCTCAGCACTCTAATAATGTGGTGGTGGTGGTGGTGATGGCCTTCCTTCCCCACCAAGAAGGCTTGCCCATCATCTTTCCCCATTCATTGCAAATCCCCAGAAAGCAAGTCCATTGCTCTGAGAAACTTTTGACAAAATGGGCTACAAAATGCTTTGACAAAAGGCAAATGCAGATGAGAGACTACACAAGGTGAATGATGTAGTTTTTGCATTTGGTCCCACAATTTGAGAAATGTTCACCGAGTGGGTGTTACTCAGAATTGTGAGTTCATTTTTTAAAATAAAAATTATTATTAATTATTAATTATTATTATAAAAGTTTATGAAACATTTCTTAATTTAACCCATTTTGCTGGTTTGAACTTTGGATCAATATTGGGGGTTGGTATAAACTTTTGAACATACCAGCTGTCACTGGTATAAAATCCTTTTAAAAAAATTAAATTGGTACCAGCCCAGGTACTGGTATTGGATCTTTCTTAAAACTTTCTTCTCTACAAGTCTCTGGTTTTGGTATTAGGGTCTTAGAAGGCTTATTTTTGGCTGGTACTGTACCTTAAGACTGATTGATGTTCCACACAAAATAATTCATAAAAAGGTCTAGTCAAGATTGTTTTGGAAACAAAAATTGACAGTTGCAAAAACAATTGTTGGGAATCAACCTCGAGTCCTCACCATTGGGTTACTATTACAGATCCACAAACACAAACACAAACACAAGGTGTACTTTGCATGCTTGTTCTTCAACTCCTGAAATTCTGAAAAAATTAAATTTGAAACTGCTCAACTTTGTTTTCTAAAGTAAAGAAGTTGATGAGGAAGTGCATATTGTCATAAAGGTACAAAATGTGACAAGTATATATACCTGATATTGAGATCAATTTAGCTCTAATATTAAACTGGTATTGCCTCAGTTTCATACTACCAGTCTGGTCAGTTTTTTGATGCCCGAATGAGTACTAGTCTATATACCAGAGTTCCAGCCTTGTACCTACCCAACACCGGTTTTAACTGGCCATAAGAAGCAGACCAATTATGTAATGAGACCTTTGTTACATAAAAAATACACTGGTTCAATGGAAAACTTGCAATTGGTGATACTCAATGTGACATGCTTAAACCTCATCCATGTTGACAGATGATGATCATCCATGTCTTTGAAATGCTCCATGAAGAATGTTGTTTAAACTAAGAGCTGCAATTTTTCAGCACAGGAGAGTATAAAATTTGAGTGCGAGTTGATGTGCATTGTAGCAAGTAATGTGAAGTTTCAGTATTGAAATCTGTAGCTCACCATCCTCCTACCTTAAGCTTTCCCTAACAGTTAGTTGATGGGAAATGTGCACCTTGAAGGTTGTGTTCAAATCTCAGAAGAGTAGATTCTCTTGGGTAAAGAGAGGCAAATTTTTTGGGCTTGCCTGAATGGCACAAGACAGGGCCTTGCAAACAGCGACAATCAGGACACACCCAATAAAACAGCAAATGCAAATTGTATTTCCATACTCAATAAATAACAAGGATTTGGGAGGGAGATCAATGTTTCTCTACAATCAAGTTTCAACCTGCAATCTCAACAGCAGGAACTAGCTCATATACCATAGTACCATGCATGTTTTATATCACGGACTGAGTGTAAAACTAGTGTAGGAGCTGTCTGGTTAGAAAACACTCAGAACAGCACATTGAAAAGGGTTCAAGGAACCTGGGTGGGCCTGAGATAATTGGATGGGATGCAAAGTTCTTAGCTTGAGGAAAACCACTACAAAACCCATACCCAACTCCCCTAACATGGAAACATTGAAAACTTGTTTCACTAGTATCAGGCCACCACCCCTCACTTTTATACCCACAGGCATTACTACCATTCACACATGGACCCAAGACTTTCTATGAGTAGTTGAACCATTCTCTTATACAAATTCCTCAGCCATGATTTTCGTGTTCCCAACAATTTACCAGATTGCAAGAATGGTGTTCATCCAAACCCTTGATCTTCTTCTCACACATTGTGGGCTCCTTGCTCCTCCAAGTGGGGACATTGAGATAAGGAGATGAATGAACAAACTTCTCAGCAACAAATATTTCTGCTAAAAACAACAAAAAAGTCCTTGTATCTATGCATTCAAGTTGATCACTCCAGTTCATCTCCGGCAATCAAGGTGGGTACTACCTTTTGTGCATGGTTTTCATTCAGAACTAGGCACTGTCATTTAGCCCAACCAACAAGACCTGTGTGGGGGATTCATCTTCCCAAACACCTACTACTCTCTTCTTCAGCTGGTGCATCCGTAGCAAGTGCAGGAGATAGGGACAAATGAACAAAGGCCAAATGGAAGACCCTGGAGGTTGCATCGGATGTTGTAACAGCAGGCAGTGGGGATACACCAGCTGCGTGTTCGGTCACAGCAAGTGCATGGTGAGCACTGCTGAAAATCACCCAGTCTTCTCCGCATCTCATTCAACTGCTTGTGGATGGGCTCTGATGATGGAAACAGTTGCAATTCTGTTCCATTCGAGAATTTCACCACCTCCATTCTCAGCAGGG
>Ga0209611_10014812_pt1 | contig 10316 bp, 14 predicted proteins | sample S1TSphgellanicum_3_FD_187693 | JGI IMG/M metagenome (GOLD analysis project Ga0209611, IMG submission 187693) | Host-associated microbial communities from peat moss isolated from Minnesota, USA - S1T2_Fc - Sphagnum magellanicum MG (SPAdes) (version 2) | ecosystem: Host-associated > Plants > Peat... | reverse complement strand
AAGAGCTTGATAAGTTTGGAACTATCCTAACTATGTGCAATAGGAAGTTTGGAATGCCCACTTAGCTTGTTTGTAATTGTGAAATATCCTAACAAGTTATCTATTTTTTGAAAGAGGAGTGAACAAAAATCATGGACCTTGATTAAGGTGCTAATTGGACTAGGGTTAAGTTGACCCAAAAATGTAAATAAATGAATAAATGTTTTTAATTTGAAATTATAACATTTCTCATGATCTACGAACGTCTACTAAAATTTTGTTACTTGAGTAACGAAATTATCCATACTCTGCCTTGCCAGTTGCCACATCAATTATGATGGATTTCAACACCTCAACATCATAGTTTAACAAACTTTCATTTGAATATTCAAATGGATTATTTAATGACAAAACTAACCAAAGGGTAGAGTACTTTAATATTACACAAGTTGTCAAGCCAAATCCATAATGAAAGTGGTGACCATTGAGGTTAAGGTCTTTTAAATTGATAGACCATCAGTTCCCACAAATGGAAAAAAGAAGCCTAAAACAATGAAATTGGTAAGAAAATCTCAAACAATTTCTCATGGTCATCCTCTACAAATTACACTAATTTGTTGCAACCCAAGGTCTAGTGTCCACTTGGACATTTTCTTGAATTTCTAAAGCCTACATATTGTATGGACGATTGGCATGCAACAAAACATGCTTGCAACATTAGCGGAAAATAATGTGTTTGGAATGTAAATTCATGCATGAAACAACGGGGATGGGTGTTGAAGGTATAAATGCATTGTTCTCATTGGATCATGAATCAATAAAGACAATGGCCGAACCCTAAACCCTAAATCCTACAGGTCAACACCAGTACATCTTTGCCTTAATATCGCTATGAATTTCAGGGAGCTTGATTGGTTGTTTTGCAGCTCCCCGGTTCATTTGTTCTCGCCTCATGTTTCTTTCAGCCAGGTACAGGTTGCGGGCTCTTGTAGCAACAAGATGAGCATAGTATGCAGGAGCCACCATAGACACAGCTTTCGGACAGCGAGCATACCCATAGCATAAATTGAGAGTCAAAGCCTCAAAATCGTCAATCCTGAACAAAGTCCGTTCATCCACCCACACACAAGTCCATAGTTAGTAATGAATTCATATTGGTTACAAGCTAGTGGATGAGGAGGTATTTCAAGAAATGCATTGGAGGTAGGTAGCAACTAGCAACCAGGGTTTGTTTTTTTAATTTTATAGTATTGGAAAGCTGGCGAGTTTTTTTTTGAGAAACTAGCAAAATTAGTCAAATTTTTACTAGAAAAACCAAAAAAAAATTCCAAAATTTTCCCAATTCTTTTTGTCATAAAAATGACAAAATGCTTTGAAGTTTTTTTTCACTGGTAGCAGCACACATGATTGTGCTTTCCATAAATGTTGTCAAATCCTGAACATTGCACAGCCAGCTCACATTCAGCATGGTTAGTGAAAGGAAAACAAGCAAAGAAATCCCAAAGAGGTTTCAATACAACAAAGTCTGACTACAATTTGTTTTCTTTGAGTACTTCAAAAAATGTGCAAAATAGATAGCACAAAGTCTTTGCATCAGATTCTCAAAATGTTCAAAACCCTGAACAGTCCATCCACCCACACCACAAAGCAAGGTTAGTGCATAAGCCAAACAAAAGACCACCCATTCAGGCACTACAAACATCGCTTTCTATTTCTTCCCTTGTAGGCCTACCATATATTATATTAGAAAACTGCCCCATTTTTACCTTTCCCCCAATCCCGGGGTGCAAAACCCTGACCATAAACCCTAAATCCTAACTCTAAATTACAAGCCCTAAACCCAAAATTGTAAACCCTAACTCTAAATTATGAACCCTAAACTCTATATTGTAAACCCTACTGAACATTCACCAAGTGGAGTGGAAAACCGGTGATCAATTTGCAAGGTGATGATGATGATGATGATATTATGCCCTAAGGAACCAATTTTTATAAGCAAACAAGTGAACAAAAGCAACAATAGTGCATGTGATTTGTAGTTGAAGGGGTATGCGTGTAAGGTTAGGAGTTGTACGAAAAATTGTTTTCATCCCACAAAAGGTGGTAGTGAGAGGGGCGACTAGTGCCAAGGTTGCCACCGTGACTATATAAATAAAAGTCGAATTCACGAGGATGCGTGATGACGGTGTCCACCACCACACCCGATGGCACATTTGTTGACGGTCCTGCGGGTGGTGGAGGTCTGTTGTTGTATCCTCCTCTTGCTCCTTGTCCTTGTGGCTGCTGTTGTTGTGCTTGTGGTGGTGGTGCCCCGGGTCGTTGGTTCAGAAACATCCGAGTGTGGTGCCGTTTCTGTACTACCGCAAATGTAATCTTGGGTCTCTTTGGTTTGAATACACTGTGGGCTGCCTTTCGAAGAGCATCCACTTCCTCCCTTAGCACTTGCTTGAACTGGTTTTCTCCAACACCGTCGCGGAAAAATATGATATTCTACCAACCCAAAGAGGCAACAACACATGGATGAGAATATGGGTCTTACCAAAGCTACTGGTCGTTTAACTTATGGAAGAGTCAAAAAAAATTGTGGAAAAGGAGGAGGGAAAAAGGATCACATACATCTGGAGCTGTGAAGTTATTTCTCTCACTCCATTTCCTCATCAGCTCCTCAGCCAGGCTTTGAAGGTTTTGTAAAATCTCAACCCGATGCCCTTGCTCAGACTGTAAAGCCAGGAAGCGGCCCGTATCTGGCCAGTCATTACTAGCAACCACAGCTGCCAAAGACGGGCTTTCGGCATCCCCAGCATCTGGATGTGTAACATCCGCCCCGAAAAATATGCACCGTTTGTTGCCAACAAATGTAGATGGGTGTGGCAGGACCTTAAAGTTGCGACCCCCACATTTCACATTCACTTTCAACAGCAAGTTTGTCATTGTAATATTCTTATGACCTGCAAGTAAATTGCAAAGTTAAATATCAAGTCACAAAATTACCAACTGAATGATAATTTCACTTACTATGATGTTTCATCAGAACTGGTTTATGTAGGATGGGTATTTTAGTGATCATCACTGTGACAATTTCAGAATCATTCTGGATTATAATTTGTTGTCATATATAAAATTTCATTTCGAAATCGTTTTTTTTTTGGTTTTTTGTTTATTTGTATCTTGTTATCTATCTTACTCTTGCCTTCCTTTCTATGTGAGCGATCGTTGTCACTAGTAATGTGTAGCAATGTGAAGACCCAAGTACATGATCTAAAACAATGTTGGAGACAAATTTAAAGTTGCAGGAGTTTTTGGTTTCACGACTTTTTGGACACAAAATTTGCTAACCCAATTTCATAAACCAAAAGAACCATGAGGTCATTGTATGATGTTTATAGCCAAGCATCATCCATGGATTAAAAACATTTTTGGGTGAATTTTTTTTTGGAGTGAAATCTAGTGGAATTTTTGTTGGGGCTTTCTATTTTCAGTGCTCACCATTCTTTACAGTTTCACTGGTCACTACTTGAGTTGTAAAGCCATTGGTATCACCATAATGCTTGATGTCTTTGTAGCGAGGGCTTCTCTTGTTTTCGACTACCACCACAAGGAGTTGGGGTCTAATTCCTTGACTCTTGGCCATGAGTTCGCCGGTAATACTGGTGAAAGCAGCTGTGATTGATGTCTCGGGGGGAAGTTGTCTAAGCACATAGTCTTGAGTCAATTGAAGCCCCATATTTTTTGCCCGTCTGCACACCAATTGCCCCAGCAGAGACCCAATTTTATCACACTGCATAACTGATGTTTACACCAGTGTTTTCCAGTTCCTTGATTTTGATATCATAATAAAGGAATATGAGCTTTTCAATGCCTAGTAGATCATTCCTAACCCTTCACTTTCAGTTGAACAAACAAGAAAAGAAACTCTTTCATGCTTTTGTGCTAGCTAGTGATGACCATCAGCTCCCTTTGAAAGCATGAACACAGTGCATTAAGGTTTAGGGCATCCGGGTGTCTTTGAAGGGCACCCTACAAACAAAAGGGTAAGGAAGGGACTTACGTGTAAATCGAGTGGCCAAAGTCCTTGCACTCATCTGTGTTAACGGCACCACCGCTGAAGTCTAGCAGCCCCCAATACTTGATGTGCCCAGGTTCAAGTGCTCTATTATGGCCCCAAACCCATGTTCCATCAGCCAGGGGTTCTATAAGGTTGTCCTGTAGGCACTTGATGGAGGGTCGCTTCAAGGTTCGACCCACAACTTCAGTCATTTTCTGGTTGAATGCAAGAGTATATGCGTGGGTGTACACATTGGTCATGCTGGCAAGCAATTAGAAATTTAGTATCAATTTGATTGATTTGATGTTATATGTTGTTGTCGCTGTGACTGATGTTCAGCACTTCTTTGCTGAATACGTATTTATTTTTGAAAAGTGAGGTTTGATAGTTTCAAATTTAGTTTTCCAGAATTTACAATATATATAATGTATTTGTAAATAGTGTGCATAGCATTTGAAAATACACTGGAAAAGAGAGCACATTTGGGGGGTTTACGGGTTGTTAAGATGTGTAAGAATATTGGTCTACTCTTGGAGTACGTGTTGGAAGAAAGAAAGAGGTGGAATGGGTAACCTTAGATTACTAGGATCATATGGTCCATGCTGCTTTCTCATCATCTCTTCAATGGCTAATCTCCTGTTGCTTGGTTTGTCCCTGGTAAGTAACACCAGTCCTTCCATTTCAAGGGAAGTGAGTTTCCCGGGCATCTTTTCTCCTGCTTGAATGAAACATAACTCCATAGGAATGTACTGCTTCACCTTCGACTTGATCAGCAAGCATGGCAGCTTCTTCAATCTTATTGCATAATTGTATGTCTCACGGTAGTATGCCACCATGGTCTTCGTCACTTTGGTATTTGCAAGATTGAAAGTAATGTGTTCGGTGGTTTCCTCTGACAAGCCCATCACCTTCATCTTGCGCCTTTCTACTGATGTTGAATGCTTTATAAATATAGTCAGGTTCCGAACCGCATTTAACACCATGTCTCTACATTACCAGCCACCCAAACAAGGATATCATTAAAGCTAAGTGAACAAGCGCCTTGCTTGCAATTTGTAACTACAAGCATTTGTGCATTTGCTAAAACCCATTCTAGAGAAGGTCTGCTAAGTTTGCTAACTATGGCTTTCCCCTGGGAATTGCAGGCCTTGATTTTCCGCTGAAAAAAAGCTGAAATATTTTCCCTTTGAGTTCACAATGTGGCAACTATGAAGTTCTCGTTCCTCAATTGATAACTCACAAATTATATGATAACCTTTGCCTCATGTTTTTACAATGGGTAAGCTCAACCTGACATTCCAAAATCCTCAGCTCCTTACCAGCTGGGAGCTTTACCAGGTACCTTACACTGAACCCATTTGATACAAAATCCAGATTGTACCTCTCAGAGTCATAAAAGCTAAAATCGGCAGGAATGTTTCTCCAGCCCTTCCAGCCCCATTTGAGTTTTTCTGAAAGGTAGTCAAGGATCGGTCTCTCCTTCGTGAAGCAACAATTGGAGACATCAACATTGAGAGCCAAGCCTTGCATGGTGGGTCGAAAGCTTTGGAAGAAACCCTTCCATACTTGCAAGTAGCTACAATTTCTCATTTCTTGGATATCATCATTGGTGAAAAGACTCTGACCATATTGTTGGGTTTGTTGGCTCATTCGCCCAAAGTTTTCCCGAACAATGTACCCCAATATCCTCACATATTCTTGGTAGTTCTCATTATTCGCTTCAAGAATTTCTTGGCCCATGACAAGCTGCTTGAAAGCATCTCCCGAAAGGCCACCATCCTTGTTAGTAAGTGTTGTTCTTTTCGGTTTCATTGTTGTAATAACATCCCTTGGATATCTGCATTCACATGCGCTCTATCAATCAACTGTTAGAGGCTGGAATCATAGACAAAATTAGAGTGTTACCCATATTATAACACACGAAAGTGTGATGGATTGGAAGCTTCTAGCCATAGGTTTAGTTTGAGATTTTTCTTAGGTCAAATTGTTTGAGATCTGAGCTTCGGTAGACTTCTGCATCTGTTCAAATTTTGGTTGGAAAGAAAATAAAATATTTGGTAAAGACGAAAACAAGTATAACCGCACTTATACTATAGCATATCATAGTCCTTAGAAAAAAACCCCACATTTATGTGGAAGCCACTGATCCTCCTCTGGCCAAAGAGGTACTAGTGTCTATCAACTTGAGTTTCAATAGTTTAGGGGTTTTGACTCAATGTTCGCAAAATTGTGGCTTGGGTTGATAAGTGTTGTGTGAGTATCAATAAGGAAACACCCAAGCATCATTACAATGGTTCATGATCACCTATTTAATCCATATTGGGCACCTTAGGCTCCTTAAGTGATCTATCATTTGATGTACCATTCTATGACAAAGTGCCAGGAGCTTGGAAAAAGTGGTGGGTTCATGTATTGTTTTGCTTGGTTAGCTGATCTAGCTCCCGTTGGAAATTCATACCAAATCTTGAATTTCATGGAATGTTAAATCTTTGATATCAAGTGGTTGCAATTGGATAATTTACAAGTATTTCAATAAAATTCTATCTGACACTTGATCATTGTGACATGTTACAATAACTAATACTGCAAGCAAAGTGAACAACTTGACTGTTTAGGATGTTGCCCGTTCTCAGTTCTTCAAAATTATACAATTTGAAATTGGAGCTTGATATAAAGCCTTGGGTTCTTTTGGTAAGTGTGTGTGGCATTCAAGACTTGGGCTTATCAGCATTGTTCAAGTTTCTTTGAAAATGAAGCAAGTTTTCCCTTTCATATGGAGACCCTTGGACACTAAACATTGTAAAAGATGCCAATCAGAACAGAAACCCTAAACCTGGGAACATAACCGCAATCCACTCCCACATTTTCTGAGGATTTTCTAGGAAGGAATTTCAAGATCCAAGTTTCACCCCCAAAACTTGGAAACAATAACATATAACTTTACTTTTCAAGAAAAAAAGTGAAAGATGCCATAACATCCCCAAATTGTATTTGAAGATGAGATTTCATGAGTTATAAGAACAAATAAGGGTGGGTTAGCTTAAGACAAATTGAGGCCTTTCTTTAGAGAATTCAAGGTGGAGCACAGAAGGGTTGAAAGGTCCCTTACTCATGGGTTCTTGGATGTGTGTGCTGTTGTTCTTTTGGTCGAAAGGTAGGACTGTACACAGTTTCCATGCCATCAAAAACAAAAGCGCAATTCAAATTCTCAGACCAATTCCGAACGAGCTTGCGTATCATCACTTTGTCTAGCCTGTGATCAGTTTTGAACTCATTTTGGTAGATAGTAGGAAATGTGAACCCATCCAAGACCTTAAAGTGGTTTGCAAAGTAGATGTTGGCCTGCACACACAGGTTCCATTTCACAACCCACAACACTTAAATTAGGGCATAGAGGCCCTAATATAGTCAAAGCAAAGAGGGAGAATGGCACCATGTTGGTGGTGTGCCTTTTCTAAGGAATTGACATCCATCCTTTAGAGGTATGTATGTGTGTATGTGTACACATGGTGCCACTTTATAAGCCAACTCTATAGAATACAAATTCTCACTTGTTTGCTAGTGTCAATGGAATTTAAGGGCAAGTAAAACAACCTTACCCCAACCCAAACACCTTGCCAAATCCCAATTTTGACCTCATTTTGTGTTGAAACATATAGAAGGTGAAGTTAGAAGTTCTTGAAGGCAAAGTTAGACAATTTTCTCACAAGGGAATCATCCATCATCTCCTCGTGTTAGGGTATGCATGTTGGAAATCCTTGTTGGAAATCCTTGAGTTGCAAGGTAGTGTTGCGCCTAATTCAAATGGACTTGAATTGGACTTATAACTCATTTGGAAGGGATTTTCAAGTACTGAAGTCTTTTACCTGGCCAGCAGTGCCTGGTTTTGTAGGACGAGGTGGTACTCTCAGGTCCGATAAACTAGGACCCAAAAATGTGTCCTTAATATCCTTGGCTATCTTGAATGTCTCCTCCAACTTGTGTGCAAGTGAAGTTAGTAGAGATGGGGAGCTTGGTGGGCTTGTGGTTACAAATCCACTTGCTTCACCTTGTGAACTTGAGCTGGGATCACTTGGAAGTGAACCCCACATAAAAACCACTGGTTGTGGGGCAGATGAACTGCTCTCAGGTTGCTGTTGAGAATATGGCACCTGAATTGGAGATGGTTGATTGGGTGCAAGCCGACCACCAGGGGCCTGTGGTGCGGGGCCCTGGGCCACCCTTTGTTGGGGCACAGGGCCCTGTGGCACCCTTTGTTGGCCCCTTTGTTGGGGTGCAGGGCCTCCTGGAACATTGCACCAATAATAAATTCATAACTTTTAGAAGCATTCATAAACTTGTTTCTTTTACCATTTATTAAAATATAAAGGATGGAATCTTATTTTTCTTTGGGTGCAACCACTTGTGTTGTTTCTTCATTGCGCACCAAAATGGGTTTTCAAACCATGACAATGCCTCAAGTAAAGGGGAACACAAGTTTCATTTAGCCCTTTTTTCTCCCAATATTATTTTAGAAAACATTGGGCATAGTAGTATTACTAAACCACTAGTCTCAGCCATTTAATTATGATGTTCTTGTCATGTCAATTTCAAGTCTCACTTGTTGGTAAGTTTGATAAGACCTATAGAAAAGTCACAAGATTGCCCTAGAATTATATCACATATTGCTCATCTATGGCTATGCTGAAACAACACCACTAACCCACCATTATGGATCAGTGTGGGTTGAAAAGAAGTCAACTTAAAACTCTTGAAGCTAAGGTAGCCATTTCACATTTTGACTCCATTCCTTGCAATTGTTTAAAAGATTTCAAAACCATTTAGAACTTCTGCATTATGAAGATGGGATGAATGTATGTTCATAGGTGAGTCGGTATATGTAGAATGCCCATCTTGGCACTAGGATCAATGACCTACAATAACATAGATGCTTTTGTAGAATTGCCTATATTGCATGAGTTACAACCAAGCCTCCTCCACTAATGGTTGGGTGATGTGATCTTCATCACCATGGGCATAGTATCCAATTATAATTTGATGAGTGTTAAATCATTCCAAACCATCCCTATACCATTCAATTTGGATCCATTTTTTGTTCACCAAAAATAAAAAGTTTTAGATACCATAGAATATATAATTAGTTGGTTCACATGAGGGGTTTTTTAATTTTAATTTTTCACTCTAGTGTTATTGAACATTTGGCCAAAATTTCCCCCCAAAATAAATAAATTAGTCTAATAACTCCTTGGTGAAGATTTCCAAAATTTGTCTCAATATGTTATACACTAAGGTGATCAATCAAGTAAGTATGAAGTAAAGTGTGCAAGTTGTGGGATGTTATGCGAATATGCAAACAATAGAGGTGTTGTCCATAGTTAACCATAGAAGGCTTACAATACTTACCACCTAGTTGCGGGAAGTCCTCTGGCCTGTCAGGCTGCTGATTCCACGCTTGACCACCTCTTTGAGGTGCATTACGAGAATCATCACCTTGATTTCCACGTGGAGTGGGTCCTTGTGGGATTCTAGATTCTTCAAATGTGCTGGCGCGCGGTTGTGATCGGTTGTCCCATTGTTGTGGTGAGTTTCCCCTCCCATATCCGCCACTATATGGTTGTTGACTTGAAGAAGCTACATTTTTTCCTACACAAATGGGCGCAAGAGGATTTAATTACAACCATACACTCTATAACAAAATTTGATGGATACACCAAATCCCCCAAAATGATATTGGATTTCACAAAAACACATTTTAATGAAAAATCGTCCCAAATTGAATCCCAACAATGAGTTGATTAATGCTATGGAGCTTGTGTATAGGCTAATGGTTATGTATTAACAACTTAACATGTAAAGTCTTGCGAATAAATTCCTAGATACAGGAATTCAGAGTTTTGAGGGGATTTTTTCTTTGTTTTTTTTGCCTTGAACTTTGTGATTAAGCAGTACCTGAGGATTTTTTCTTAGTGTCCACTTGTGACCAACCACTATCCTCAGGCTCCTCTTGGGGTGCTCCTGGACCTGGACCTGCAGCATGGGGTTGCACCCTGGGGGAGGTGGGCCTGGTGGGTGCCGCGCTTGATACTGTACTGCTAGGTCCAGCACTGGTACTTGCACTGCTGCTTTCCTTGTTGCCCTGTTTTTTCTTCCGCACCATTGTTGCAAAGTTGATTCGAAAGTAACAAAAATTGGGTACAGGCCGAGGTAACTCAAGAGACAACAACCACCTAGTTTGAGCAATTGACAAACAAGTATCGCACGTTATAAGCAGCAATTTTAATTTATTTTTCTA
>Ga0209611_10014810_pt1 | contig 10317 bp, 13 predicted proteins | sample S1TSphgellanicum_3_FD_187693 | JGI IMG/M metagenome (GOLD analysis project Ga0209611, IMG submission 187693) | Host-associated microbial communities from peat moss isolated from Minnesota, USA - S1T2_Fc - Sphagnum magellanicum MG (SPAdes) (version 2) | ecosystem: Host-associated > Plants > Peat... | reverse complement strand
ATTTTAAACTTGTGCACCCCACCAAGTCCCCGGAGAGGTTGAAGCATTTTCTTCACTTAGTATTTAGACCCCTCATATCAGGTAAAAGAAAAAATCATACAAACAAACTCGACTTCAACGTTCAAACAATTTCATAATCAATCTTTGATTGATGACCCACAAGCCTTCAATTTGCGAAACTTTATTGCATAGGATTCAACCATGTGGTGTGTGTATAACCCTTATCTAGATATACCCCTTGTGTATGGATTATATATATATATATAACATACTTTAATTAAGCACATGTTTAAGGGTATATAAATTTAAAATATATAATTTTTTATTCATAACCTTGCATTTAAAAAAAAAAAATCATACCCATAATCAGATATGTTTTGATATTCAGGTTTAAGGAATAGAATAAATATGCTCTAAACTTTAAAGTTTGTTAATTTTATTAGTTAAATGGGGTGCCTTGCCAGTTCCTTATTTTGTTTTGTTTTGTTGTCTTTCCAACAATTAGCCAATTTGATTGGGGCATCACAAGACATAACTAAACTAAATTAAAACTTTGGAAGCTTTTTCTTGAGAATAAATTTTTATGTGATGATGTGGGGGTCTTCTCTTTGGCTCAAGTATTTCTAATGTGAGAGCTTTGGGCAAACCAAAGGGGATAAAATTGAAAATTGTTTAACATATGATAAAAGTGCACATTTTAGGAGTGATTAGTGTGTGACAAGGGTATATTTCAAATGGATTACTTTTTATTTTGCAGGGCCCTAATTTCCATATTGTTTAATGAAATTATATGATTCAAAAGCCTACTGGAGTGCCTAAAAATGAGTGTTACAAATTGCATTTAGACTCTATTACTGGCCAAGTGTTGACCCTAATGTCATTGTTTTCTCATACACTAAAGATCACTTCAAATGATGATCCAAGGTCCAGGGTCCGATGAAAACGAGCAATCTTATTGGTTGAGAGCTATAAATTGAACGCAAGGCCTTTAGATGAGGGTTCAAGACCAAAAAGTGGCAAATCAAGGCTAATTCTATATGGCACCATTTTGGAAGGAAAATCAACTGGCTGAAATCAAAAATAAATAAAATAAAAGGGAGAGCTCATGATTTGAAGAAGATGCAAGCAAGGGTCCAAGCCAGGATCCAACTCAAGGATTCAATTTGCTTCAAATGAGTCCATATTTGGACCCCAGACCCCATCTAAAGTGAGCCTAAGTGTTCATTCATACACATGTTTATCCTAAAGAAGGATGAATCAAACACTTTGATTCTTGAATTTTGACATTGTACTTGACCTTTTAATTTTCCAACATGAAGACATTTTCTTTCATTTTAAAATCAAATAAATAAGATACATACCCATTTGATCCTTATACATACCCATTTTTGGAACGCTAATATACCTCTACCCGACGGATAAATCAATTGAAAAAAATATATACCCTTATCCACGGATACATCAAAGAAATATATACCCGGACAACACTGGATTCGACCCCAGAATCAGCTGCCAACAAAACCCAAATTCTCAACCGCAGTGCCAGATACCAACCGTAGAGCTCCTCAGCGTGAGCCACAAGACACGCAGCGATCTGCTTGTGCTTGCGGAGAGTTTTGGATTCGAGCTGTGTTGTATCGGACAATAGAGGAGTAAATCCGGAAGGAAGAATACGCCACTGCGATGGTCACGTAGAGATAAACATTGTGATTGACATGTGAAGAAAGAGATAGAAACAGTAGTGTGACTGTTGTGTAGAGACAGAGTGGGATTGTTTTATGAAGACACAGAAGAGAGAGAGAGAGTGAAAGAGAGAGAGAGAGAGGCGGTTGGAGTGTTGTTATGTAGTTTTGTGGAATCAGATGGGGATGGGATCGGAAGAGGGAGCCTTGCCTAAACCTTTGGTGCACATTCCTTCTTACAGTCAGGTGCTTGAGGATTCTCGCCCACAACCTCCTCCTTCTCTCTTCAGGGCCTCCTCGCAATCATCATCCGTAGCTAACCCTAATTTAAGCTCAAGAAGCGATAGCCCTGCTGCTGCTGCTGTGCATGTCGGTGGCGTTTCTGATGACACTACTACAGGGACTCAAGCCTCTGCAGCTCCTCGCCTCTCTGAGAGTCGAGTGCCTTTCACAGAAGCAAGTTCGTTTACTGAAGCCTTTTCCTTTCTGAGAAGTACAGAGTTTTACTCTCCTCCTCCTCCTCCACCACCACCTGCTGCTCCTTCACCACCAGCTCCAGCTTCAGGTCTGGGTTCGGGTCCGCGTTCATCTTTGAGTAATGGCAACCCTCTTGCAGCAAACCAACAACGGTATGTGCCCCAGTAGTAGTGTACACAGAAGAGCTCAATTGGTGCAGGAAGTGTTTCCTGACTCTTCTTTCTTAGTTAGGGTTTAGGGTTTGCACATGCAATAACATGTGATAGAAACTTCATTTTTTCCAACAAAGAAGTGGATTGCTGCTGGAGGTGGATCTGTTAGGAGGCTTGTGCTTTCTGTGTTGATAGTTATGAAATTGTCTACAGGGTTCCAATGCCAGTTCAATCTGGACAAGCTCGGAATGCGATTATTGTGAGTCGTCGCCAGGTATACAATCTCTTTTCTCTGGGAATGAATGGATGATGCTCTGGTTGAAGGATTTTAAACTTTGTGTTTCCAAGTGTTTGGAGGATACCACAATAAGGGAATTGCAGCTTTGGCAACCTTTCTTTCAACTGGATTATGTGGAGGACAGTGAAAAGTTAGGAAGGAAGTGAGAGATGAATTTAGAAGGGATTGATTGGGTGCAGCAAGGAAATCCTGTGCTGAAGCACATACGAAATGTCCGGTGGGTCTTTGGAGATATAGTTCCTGACTACTTGCTTGGCCAAACCACATGTGCTTTGTACCTCAGGTTTTCCTTCTTGGACCATCCAGACATTTTGTGGTTCAGAAGTTATTTGAGTCCTTTTGGCTGTTACAGAAGTTTTATTTAGGGCAGAGTATGTATTGAGGAATTGCACTCTTATCTTTTGATATGAACTTAATTTGAACTGGCTTTGTTTTGAGCAGTCTACGTTACCATTTGCTGCATCCTGATTACCTCTATTTTCGAATACGAGAATTGCAGAAGAGCTTTCGATTACGGGTAGTTCTTTGCCACATAGATGTGGTGAGTGTTTCTGTGCAAGCCCAAAATGTTGGACTCTTGACTTCAACAAGCGTTTATCATTCCTGTCTTTGTTTGCCAGACAGTTGTTGTGTGTCCTGCTCGTCCTATTGTCATGTCAATGTCCCTCAGCTTTCATGTGTTTGCTATTTCAGGATCCAAACTCTTCATCTTATTGTGTGGTTGCTAGGGATTGTGATTTACATCCTTGACTAAGAAATGTTAAGTGAACTGTACAAAACTTAATAGGTTGAACTGATCATTCATGTGCAGGAGGATGTGATAAAGCCATTGCATGAGGTAACAAAGACAGCCTTGCTGCACGACTGTAGCCTTCTCTGTGCTTGGAGGTAATTTGCTCTTGTTTTGGCCCAAGGATGTGTACATTTTCTCCAGCTCTTAGGGTTTTCTGTGTATTTGCTTTCCAGTGTCCTGAGTATGTCTCAGTCAAGAGCGGGCTTAAGGGTGCAGTTTAGAAGAATGTGGGCGGTATCTGGAGACCATAAAAATGTATGAAAACAAGCCAGCTGACAACATTCAAGAACGCACTGATAATGATTATCTCTCCCGGGTGGGTCTAATTTGTCTCCCCATTGCACTGCACCATGTATTAGGACATTGCTGTGGTGCACTAAGTGATGTTAACAAACACTACACAGGGCTGCTCTATCTAAGGTTTTTTCATTTGGTGGTAATGCAGCTGACTGGTGCACTGACATCTGTGCGACACGTGAATAGGACTGATGTTGTCACACTTGGCTCCACATTTGGGGTAGGTCATGCCTGGAGTCTCTGGTCTTAATGTGGTTATTTGAAGGGTTTGGTCCACAATGATGTTGCTACATCTGGTGGCTTGCTAGGTCTATTGAATATATATGTGGGAATCTTGCTCTCTCTTTGTTCCTTGTCAGTGAGATTGTTGCACCTGTCCAGACCCTGGCTGCCATTATGGGAGCTTCAATGGAGGAGCTAGCACGGTGCCCAGGGATTGGAGAACGGAAGGTAAGAGCAACTAGGTGCTTTACCTTATCTTTTGAATTCCATCTGACAGTGGTGACAGTAGCTGAATATGTGATCATACTTGTGCCCAAACCAACAAAGAATGCACAAAAGAAGCCACCTCTGTGTGGCACTGATGATAGTTCTATGAACAGGTGAAGCGATTGTATGATGCATTTCATGAGCCATTCCGACGAACTACAAAGCAGCTGCGGCTTAGCAGCATGGGGTTCACAGCAGGGGAGGGCGCATCTAATAGTCCAGTTAGTTTAAGCAATCCAAACTCTCAACAAGCAGGTGCAGTCACAGCTGAAAATCCAAGTGGGAGTAATCCTGCCTCTCAACAAGCAGGTGTAGTCACAACTGAAAATTTAGGTCTGAGTAACCCTGCCTCTCAACAAGCAGGTGCAGACCCCACTGAAAATTTATGTGCAAAAAGCTCCTCAGCTGTAGAACCTGAGGTCTCTGTGCGGAGAGCATTGGATGCAGTGTATGCAAAGCTTGATAGACGTAAGGTAAATGGAAAGGATGACATTAGATCAGATGGGACAAAAACAGATAGTCTAAAAGCCCCTGTTGAGGGAATTGAAGTCATAGAACTGGATTAATATAATTGCATTGCAGAATCTGTGTCCACAACTTCAGCTCTATGCTGCTCTCCACAAAGATCCCTTTCTAAATTCACTTATGCCGAAAAGAACTTGTAAGGGAATAGCTGGTAAAGATCTTCAAAGTTTGCAATAGTCGGTTGAATTGCATCTCTTTCTATCCTTTCTGTGGGTTGGAAGTTCCATAGCACCCCATCAAGACTTGGCTTAAGAATGCTGGAAGTGGTACTTATTTTAAATTAGTTTGAAAGTGGTTGAGCTATTGCTATGAAGACATTGTCAGTGGTTAATGATCTTTGAGCTGACAATCAGCAGAATTCTAATGTTCCCTCTTGTAAAATCTAAAGTTTTTAAGACTTGTCAAGAGTAGTTGATTTCACAGTCCCCTAGGAGAATTGAACAATGATGGGTGCCCCTTTTCTGCCCAATTTGAAGTGTAGTCATTACCTTGTTTGACTATTTTTTCCTCTTGGTTCAAAGTCAGGTTGCATCATGTGCTGCATGTTGTTAACTGGAAGATAAACTGCAGAGAGTTGAGCTCTGTGGACTAGCATTCATAAGTGTTGGTTGTGTGGTGATTGACATCCTTGTCTACACTAGGAAATCACAAGGCTCTTATGGGCTGTCAAATTTGTCTCAGCATGTCTGTGGTACACCTCTGAGCTCCTCCATTGATCTAGTTTCAAAGGTATCACTTTGTCATGTAAATCCACAGGTTATGAACAGTTTCTCCTTGGATTAAAGCTGCAAAAGAGATGGACCTTTTTCTCCATTTTGCAAGGCTTCTGTGAATTGTTGGGTCTTTGCTCGTCTTCTACCATCTCATGCCTGGATATTGTTGAAATGGGTCTTTTATGTTCTGAATCTAGTTCTGGCAAATGATTACAGGGCTGGGGTTAGAGACATTCACTCTTTGTCAGGCAGGGGTGAAGAATTCCCTCATTTCCTTCAAACTCAGTATGGTTTCTCTCCTTCCTCCTGAACCTGTTTTGCTCTCTTTCTGCTTGTTTAATAAGCTAATACAGTGGCATTATGGTTGAGTCTTCTCATCACCTATGGACTTCCAACAGAAGTCAATATCTTGTCTAATGTCTGACATTGACCTGTAACTGATGCCAGGAACTGAGAAAGTCAGTTGGAACAATGTAATATGGATTGAAAGATGGAATTTTTTAAGCTTTCGTCTGCAGACGACAGGAACAATCAAACCAACCACTCTCTTTACCACCAAGGAAAATTGGGAAACTTCATTGAAGTGACCTTTCTCCATCACAAGGCATAACAACAAAACTTTCCACAAAGCTTTTCCTATCCAAAGATTGGAACACATTCACAAGGAACAATATTAGAAATGCATTGATGTTTGTCCTTGATAGGGTTCTCATTCATATGGTTCTCAACTTTGAACTGCAGAAAACTGCTCAAGAATTGAACAAAAAATAACCACTAAGCTTAACATGAAAGACCCTTTCCATATTGATAATTATGCTCAAAACTGAGGGTTCACATTTGTATATGATACAATATGAAATGAACAATAATGGATACCTCAAATTCTTGAGCTTTTTCCATAGCCTACAGCTTTTGAATCTTTCTTGTGTTATGAATTGACCAGACTGCATGCCTAACCCAAAAGATCTAACAGATATCAAACCTAGATAATAAACACATACCCAAGCTGCTGAAGAGTTTTTTACTGGACACATATTTTGGCTTCCTTATTTCATGCATGAGCTTTTGTATGCAAGAACTTCCAAAATTTGCAGCAAGAGTTTTAGCCACTGTCATGAAATCACAAGACACTCTCCTGTATCTTTTCAATCATAATTAGAAAGAGAGAGGAAAACTTTAAGTAGCAATGTCCCAGAAAATGCTTGTAGAGAAGATTTTTGTTTGTCTGATCATTCTTGTCTCAGCATTTCTCTGCATGTGATCTTGGCTGGTAGCATGCTTTTCAAGTAGATGATTTTGCAAAGAATTTTGTTTTCAACTCTACTTCTTTCTCTGGTGCAGTAATTATTCCCTGCAAGTATCTTCCATTTTTCCTTCAGTTCTTTCAGCTTCATGAGTTCAAAGGTTGTGGATCCATTATCCTTTGTCGTGGAGGCTGTCATCCAGCTGCAAAAAATTTTGCAGCTGCATCCTTCCTTGGTTCTTTGCACACCATGGGGTCAAATGTTTGTGAATCCTTGTCCACTGTTCTTGTGGTCATCATCTAACAGCAAATAAATATCTTTGAACTTCATGAAGTTGAATGTTGTGACTCATTTGTCCATTGTTTTGTGGCTGTCATCTAAGTGCGACTATTTCTGTGCTGCTACTGGCAAAGACAGACCTTGGGAGCGCACACTGTTGTCTGGAAAGAAAATCATGCAAAAAAACCTAACCATTATGGGGTCCTGGGAAGTCATGCAACATGGGACTCAGTAGCAAAGGAACCCTAAGACTGTCAATCAGTTGCACACTATAAAACATGGTGTTGAACCCCCGTGCAATGCAAGCAAGAAACTTTTGCAGTGCACAAACAATGCTAGCCTCAGAGATGTCAATCAGAGGATTTTGTCAGAAATGAATTCAGATTCTAAGATGCTCTGGTGAAGCTGGTTCATGAAGTATGTGTGGGAGGGACCCCATGTTTGAATACAATGGAGTTGATGATTCTATTCAGTAAATTCTCATTGCCTTCCTGTCCATCTTCATTGATTTTTTTTCGCCACCACCACTTGCTCCAAAGTCTTCTTCCAAAGAAGCTTCTAACAAAGCCATCGCATGCGTACTGGTGCAAACTGGAACTTTATATACATACCAAAACGTAGATGAACTTCAGGCATGGATGCTCTAAAGTACAGCTGAAAACTCCAGAAGCTGCATGGTCCAAGAGGGGCTTCTCTGGATTCCAAATCAGTAAGGCCGTGGCCGGTATCCCCCACCCTCACGTCTGTCTGGACCCCCACCCCCACGATGACCCCCTCGGAAACCCCCACCTCCAAACCCTCCACCACCCATAGGTGGGGCTTTAGGTGCTGATTTTGCCGCCATTGTAACTTTGATCTTGTGACCTCTCATCTCATAGTCATTGAAGAACCCACCTGCAGAATGTGCAGCTGAAGGGTCTTCGTAACTCAGAACTGCATCACCCTTGTTCTTCCCTGATTCATCTGTATAAATTTTGATGTTCCAAGGCCATTGATCCTTGTAGCCCCGCTTTTGTTTCAGCCGTGCCACCTGGCCAATCCCACCAAAAAGCTCCCTTAGCTCCTCTTCTTTCACATCAAGTGGCAGTCCTGAGATGTAGATTCTTGTGTTGTCACAGGTATCTCCACAGTTTTCATCACACTGTTTGACCTTGGGGTCTGCTTCATTGCCATGACTGCTCACATTTTTGGAGTCGTCTCTTGATTGGTCACCATAACCCCCACGATTGTCAAAATCTACATCACAACCCTCCACTTTCTCAAACCTCCTCAACCTCACAAGAAGTTGAGAAACAAGCATGGATCAAATCTTCAACCTGGAAGACAAGGATTCCCCCAAAATGAGATTGACTCGAGAACTTTCTCAAAATTCAGGAAAACCAGAGCTTTGAGGCTGGAATTTAAACTCCACATACAGAACCTTAAGAAAAAACTTCACACATATCACACATATGATTCTGAACCACTTTTTGCACCAGAGTAAACATATTTCTTCAATTAGAAGCACCTCAACACAATCATGAGGGTGTGAGTTTTAGCAGACAATTTACCTTGCTCCCTCTCATTACCCTTTCCGCTGCGCTCTTGACTCCCTCCATACCTCCGACTGTTATCAAAGCTACTTCCACCACCTTGCCCACCATAGCCACTCCCCTGGTCCCTGCTGTAGCCTCCGGCACCACCCCCCAGGGTTTGAGGCTTGGGTGATCCACACTTATTGCATTCCAACCTCCTTGCAAAGTTTACATTTCCACAACTTGGGTTTGTGCATGTCCAATCACCACTTCTATCTCCACTACCACCTCCTCGAGGTCGCCCACTGTCATTCCCACCACCACCATAACCTCCCCCACCTCCACCTCCCCTCTGGAAATTATTGGCATGGCCTCCTCTGGCACTGCCTCCATCTCCAGCAGGTGCTGGAGCCCCTGCATCTCGATACCGCCCTCCCATACTTTGATAACTCGACATATTAAAGCTGTGTTTTCACCTACCTAGCACAGTTGCTATGTTCCCACTTCAAGGAGCTTCAACAAAACCTGCAGACATACAAGAAATGAACAAAGGAACAATATTGTGAATCCACCACAACAACTCTATTATTCCAACAAGACCTGCATTGTAGACTGCTCCAGAAAATTATTTCAAGAGCTCATAGTCACGTATCTATGGAGGATGATCAACATAACAAGATCAATGAGATAGAACCCTAGAACACAATGGAGACCATCTAACGTGTAGAAAGAGTCAGAGATCAAAAGGATCCTAGGTATTTTGAATACAAAAAACATCAGCCTTCACCTGAAACATGGCCCCTACCAAACCATAATACTGTTTGGCCCATGACAAGGCATAAAACAAGAAGCTTAAAAACCAAAAAACAGGTTTCTTAAACCATGCCAGAAAAGACGACAACTGCAAAGAACCCAGATGAAGAACCTCAAATCAAAGCCACTGAAAGATGCAACATTACTGCAGAATGATGTCCAACAGCAATCAGCAGCAAGACAAGCCACCAAAACCTAACCCTAATCCAGTTTGAGTAATCCAGCAACTGCATTCTTTATGCCCAAAAACTGAAGCTCCACTCACAAGGTGTGCTTGCAAAATCTCTGTTCACAACTTTGTCACTCAAAACACAATCAAAACCTCCAGAGATAACAACATTGTAAGAATCTTCATCCAAAAAGTGTCTCCAAGGTTGACCACAATGCAAAAATTGAATTCTTCAATCAACTGCAGATACATACATCCAGATCGTAGCCCAGGAACATACATTACAAAATGTGCCCAGAGAGATCAAACCTGAACAAAAACCTCAAGTTCAAAACAGCCCAGTCTCTCCTGAAGAAGCTAGATTTGCAAAACAACAAGAACCTGCATCACAATCATCATGTACACTAATAATCCTAATGCAAGAGTCCAGTCCCTAAGAAACCTATATACATACAACAAGACTTATAGAAAAAAACTGAATGAAATCCATGTCTGTGACACAAAACCTTGCTCGAAGTTCTAAGAATCTGCCCCCACAAAAACCACTTCAATCAGACATCATGAAATACAAAAACCAACTTACAAACACTTCTCTTTGCAGTTCAACCAACAAAGAAGCTTCAAAGTTAAAGACCCCATGCCATACCACCACATGCACCACGCAAGAATCCTCAACCCTCAACCATGCATGACCCGGAGTCTTCATGTTCACTCCAAACTGCAAGACAGAATCCACAGGAGCAGAAAACTAGAAGAAGAAGAAGCAGAAGCTCCCTAAAACTCTCTGCAAGTGTTCAGAGCAATCAAGCAGGGAACCATCATGAACCCAGGAAAAACCCAGGAAACAAAAAAAAAAAAAAAAAAAAAAAAAA
>Ga0209611_10014809_pt1 | contig 10318 bp, 7 predicted proteins | sample S1TSphgellanicum_3_FD_187693 | JGI IMG/M metagenome (GOLD analysis project Ga0209611, IMG submission 187693) | Host-associated microbial communities from peat moss isolated from Minnesota, USA - S1T2_Fc - Sphagnum magellanicum MG (SPAdes) (version 2) | ecosystem: Host-associated > Plants > Peat... | reverse complement strand
AAAAACTTTTGTATCAGCAGAAGAAAGCACCCACCAGAGAAGCTCAATAAAGACTAAACTCTTTTGAATAGGATTTGTAACTTTGGTGGAAAGTTTTGTATCAACAGAAGAAAGCACTCACCAGATGCTCAATATAAAGAGACCCAGACTCTCTTGAATGAAATTTGTAACTTTGGTGGAAAATTTTGTATCAGCAGAAGAAAGCACCCATCAGATGCTCAACAAAGACCCAGACTCTCTTGAATGAGATTTGTAACTTTTTGGTGGAAAATTTTGTATCAGCAGAAGAAAGCACCCACTAGAAGCTCAATAAAGACCAGACTCTCTTGAATCAGACTTGTAACTTTGGTGAAAAAAATTGTATGAGAAGAAAGAAAGCACCCACCAAAACTGACTGACTCTCTTGAATGAGATTTGTAACTTTGGTCGAAAATTTTGTATGAGAAGAAAGAAAGCACCACCCACCAGAAGCTCAATAAAGACCAGAGTCTGAATGAGAGTTTGATGCACAGTTGAAAACAGCTTTATAAGAATTTGATAAAAATGTGATGATCAATGTTTACAACTACATGTGAAGCACATCAAAATCGTTGCAGCAAACGAATAATAGAATTTTCAACAAAATCCTAGCAAAAGCTCAAAAATCAAAGAAGCTATGTACCTATGTCACAGTAGTGTCGTCAAGATACTCCTCTCTCTCTCTCTCTTCTGGGTACAAGTAAAAACTCAAGAACGAATGGAGTCAATCATGGACTTGCTATCCGGTCCATGAGATCAAACTGTTGTAAGAGTGTTGCTAAAATTTTGTACAGCCTCCGTGCAAGCGCGTAGGCAAGAAAGAAAGAAAGATCACCATCTCAGAAAAACCATTTCTCGCAGTGACTGACTTGTATAAGAAAGAGAACCATACTAAAATTTGTTTTAGAAAAGAATTGGATCTAACTGTCCTTCCCTCCCAGCATAGGGTTCTTGCGAATCCCTTCGCTTCCCTAAAATCTAAAACAAACAAATAAACAAACAAACAAACAAAAGTACCGATTCTAGAGCACCTTGCAACTATCAGGAGATAGAAGATGACGGCAACGGTCAAGAACGTTTGTTTCCCTTCGAACTTTCGGCCACGAAAGAAGTTAGGTACTACCACGGCGCTAATGATCCAGCCTTGTTCGTTTTCCTGGGAAAACACTTACATATGGATCCATCTTTTTTTCTTCAACAGAGATCAATAGCCATCTTGTCTTCTTCGACAGGCAACGGCAGCAGCAACTCCTCCTTCTCATCCTCATCATCCACCTTCCTTCAATAGCGAACAAACAAAACAAGCATCATGTTTGTTTGTGTCTCAAAGCAGATGCCGCGTGACGAGGTCCAACTTGCGTCCCAAGGTGAGAATCCGCTCTTGCTGTTCTAAAGACAGATCCTCCATATCCCACGACGTCAACGCCTTTCCATTACTTCCCAGAGAAACCAATGGCCTGGCCTCCGCCACCGATGCGTTCATACAACTTAGTAAAATCAACACATACGCTACCATCATCACCACCACCAGCAGTTCCCGCAAGCTCCTTGTCGAAAACAAAGCCATCGAAAAATTCCACTACAAGACACAAGAAGCTTGCTCAAAGCAAAGCAAAACCTTCAGCATAAAGTATGTATATGGACTGTGCAAAAATGTTGGAACTAATCTTCTTTGAGCGTTTTCTCCTTGCAGGAACTCCAAAACTCCTCCGACAACAAAACTGCTCCGGCAAATTTTGTTTTTGAAAAAATTAGGAGTTTGCAAAATGTGCTCAGGAGAATCAAGTTCGCGGTTTGTGAAATAAGGGAGTGCAATTCGGGAGGAAAGCGGGGAAGAGTTCCTCGTGCGTTCCCTGTTCTTGCGCGTTAGAAGAGAGACGTTGCGGCGACAGGCGCGGACGGACTGAGAGAGAAGAGAAGGCGACGACGTCAAAGAAGGTAGGAAGGAAGAGCGACGAAGACGACGGGTAGTTGGCGCTGGCGGGCGCTGGCTGGCGCCAGCTACCTACCTACCTACCTAGTGACCGCCAAGCGTCCGGCGCTGCTGATTTGTGGCCCTTGGACAAGGGGGGGATAATAATCCTACCTGGCGTGTGACGATTGGTGTGCTCGATCCAGGTAGGCCCTACTAAGTGTGTACGCGCCAAATGGGACAGTTGGCGTGACGTGAGTCCGTGTGCTGGAATGTGAAACAGAGCCCAGTAGTAGTACCAGTCGCCCTTATCCTGAAATTTCCCGAATAAAAAATAGGTTTAAAAAAGTGTGAAGGATATTTTGGCGGAAGGGTGGCGGAACTGTTCAAATGCCCAAACAGCGTAATATCACCGTATCGTGGCCCTGGTCCTGAATTTTCTGAGTTTTTAATTAATTAATTAATTAATTTCGTGAAGGACATTTTGGCAGAAGACTGGCGGAACTATTTTAAGTAATCGGCCCCTTTTGTCTCAATTGCCTGAATTTATAAAAAAAAAACATTTGTCATGGAGGAAAATTCTGGCGAAAGGGTGGCGGAATTATGGTTCTCCAACTGGCTATTGCGGCAGACAACACTCCAGCAGCAGCAGCAGCACCCACCTCACTTAGTGTTTGTTGGCAGGGGGCACTATTATTATTCTTCTTTTTTTAAAATTATTTTATTATAGAAGCAGCGCAGCAGGCTCTTCCTCCTCCACGCCACCCACATGGCTTTTGCTTTCCAAAAGGTCGTCAGCTTATGGTTATTTTGGCCCTTTCTTTTTGTCTACCAAATATGGCCATTACTAGTTGTCACCTACTATACTAAGGGCCACTTTAGACAAGGACTAAAAGCCCAAGGACCACTTTGAAGCCAATTGAACCTTGAATTGGACCCTTTCTTCACATTTAAAATTTTAAAAAAAAGAAAAAAGAAAAAAAAGGTACAATGAGCGTGTTTTAAAAAGCTTGAGGTCCAATATCAAAAAAATTGTGTGATTGACATGTAAGAAGAGGATTAGGTTAATTTTTGGTTTTTCCTCTCATTATCCAAATTTTTCATGATTTTTTTAAAAATGTTTTTCTTTTTTAATTTTTTTCCATTTTTTTCATGATTTTTTTTCTTTTCTTTTTTTAAAACTCTGAAAATGCACTCTTTTGCGTAGAAATTTGTTTTAAAATATTGCCATAATCTACATTCGGTTTAAGCAGTATAGCCAAAAATATAAAAGGATACTTCAATCCTTTTACTTTCATTTTTATAGCCAAATTTGGCTATATCATTTTGTGAATGATCACCACTTCTGCAAATCACAAAATTGAAGAAACCAACCCCCCGCCCCTATTTTAAGCTATAGGTGAAGGATGGGTATAACTCTAAATAGATTTATGGCTATAGCTGAAGCCAATTTTTTTCAATTTTTTTTCATTTTGTTTCTTGGAGCATCAACAGTGAGCATCCCAAGAGATATTTAGCAATAAATGATGACCTGCTATTCCAACCTATTTTTCAAAATTCTTTGTATAATTTGGCTACCTACAACAACCAAAAACAAACATTTACCAAAACTGATTCAAAATATCTCTCCTCTTTTGGCTTTTTTTTTTTTTTTCAAAAAAGGAATATTAAAATGAAATATTCTTTTTTCAAAAAAATTAAAATAATAAAATCTCAACAGTGCAAAATTTCACACCAAAAAAAATAATGCTGGTTAAGAAACCCATTTTCAAGCTGCTGAAAAACAAATAAATTATTTACAAAATTTGGAATAAAATAAATCATCTTTCAAATGGTTTCCCTACTGACTCCTTTCATTGTTGGGTTTTTTTTTTAACTACTCATAAATTAGCCTGAGTGAGGCTGGGGAAACAATTAACACTCTCTGTTGGATGTATTCATCATTTAGGGTTTGGCAGGGTTTAATCATTTAGGGTTTAGGGCCTATATATAGAGGGCCAAATGGACAATGCTCTTCTAATCTGTTTGAGTCAGGTTCTTTGTACATGATGATACCTACTACTAGCATGTGGTGAGATACAGTTGGGTGGGCTGGGGTGATCACTTACCAGGGCCAGGGTGAAGGAGTTTAGTGGGGTCCAATTTAGTGCAGTTCAGAATCCCAGTTGGAGCATCTCCAGTGGTGCTCAGTATGTGATTCTGGATAGTAAAAAATGGATGAAAGAAATGCCAACATATGCCGGTTTGACTCAGGAAAATGGTTTTGGCTCAGCATAATTGCGCACCTGAAAAGAAGAGTGTAATAAATATGATCTAATTGCTGCTCAGTGTTTCTGATTGGCCCATCATAATGATTGGTCGAGGTGGTTTGTTATTAGTAATCCCCCCACCTATTTGCTGTCCCAGTTTCAGTTTTATTGGTGGGGTTGCAAAAGAGTAGATAACTAAACTTGGATGTGAAAAATATTTTCTCAGGGTCGCATACTGAGCACCGCTGGAGATGCGCTTACTACTACTACTACTACTAGTGGGGTCCAGTTTGCACACTTGTTGTTGAAGTTTGTCTGTTACAGCTGTGGTGGGGAGGTGGGAGGTGGGGGCAAAGGGGGGATGAGACCAGTTTTTCAGAGCTTTTTGGCTCTTTTGAGGAGTACTATATTTTGGCCTTATTAGTATGTGTGTGCAATGCAATTAGGTAGTTGCTCACTCACTCATGTGCATGGCAGGGAATCAGTTTGTGGCCTTTTTAATCATCAAGATTCTACCACAGAAACTTAGAAAGGGAGGAAAAAAGAAGCATTTCTGCTATAGCTTTTCTTTTCTTTAATTTTTTTAAAAAAATTATTATTAAATTTATGTTGTTGGGAAGGTGCTTTTGAGTGTTGTACAATTAATTTGAATGTATAAAGAATTTTCGTCGATTTTGGATTTTTGGAAGAATTTTTTTTAAATAATCAAAGAACCGTTGGTTTTGATTATTTCAAAAAAAACCTCAAAAAAGAATCGACAGTTTTCATGAAAGATTTTGTGCACACAGTTTCCTTATAAGAAGGAAATAAGTGGGGTTTTGCCTTATAAACCCTAAACCTTAAACCCTAAACTTGTGAGGTGGGGGCATGAACTAGGTATATCTTTGAGGATGAATACAATTTCGTGTTCATTTTCAGCTTTGATTTGTGGCTTTTTTGTAGGAATACAAAGTAATGAATACCCAATACCCACCAGTACCATGCAAACAGACTTTGCTTATCCTTTTAAAAAAACCTTCCATTTTTTGAAACACTCCCAAGCCCGGGCACCCAAAAAAAACTTTGTTTTTAATACCTGACCGAGTTTCACGGGAAAAAAAGAAAAAAGAAAAATGATGTAGGGTTTTTTACATAGGGTGAAGCCCTCAACCACAGCCTTGTGGGTGCGGGTCCTTAACTTAACCCCAGTATGAAAGTTCCCAATAAGAAGGTTTAGGTAAAATCCTGGGAGCTGATGATCCAGAGAAGTCTCTGAACTCTCCTCACATGAGATGGGAAGACAGATACCCTCCGGTTTTCAAACCGGGTATGTATCTCCTTACTCATCAATTCTCAAAATTTTCAAGTAACCGATTGTGGCATATAACTGTGATTCTCCCCTCCAAAAAAAATTAAAATCAGTAGCAAAACTTGGTCAAAGAACCGTTTGTTCTTTCATGAAAATCGTCGATTCTTTGAAGGTAACGGGTAGAGAGGCCTAAAGACCGGGTATGGATGGACCTGTCAAACGGGTCTCTGGATGATCCAAATTTGCGGAGTTGAGAGAGAGAGAGATAGAGAGAGAGAGATTAGAGGGACAAAGCTAAAGTACACAATAGAGACCAACTGAAACTAGCATAACTAAGTCCTAATAAGTCCACAAGTTTTGGAGTTGGGTTTCGATCTGATAAAAATCATACAACTATATGGTCTCCAAAGCAGCAGTGGAGGCGTTCAGGGAAGACACGATGAAACTCAGTTTACCACCAAAATTGGTCGAAAAACTAGTTTGGGTCCCAGTTATTTCGTTTTGTAAAATTTTCATTCCCAGTTATGCATTTGATGCCCTCGCCATTCTCGCCCCCTAATTGCGTGACTTCACAGATAACTCTAATGTTGATGAGATTCCCCCCCCCCCACAAACTTGTCTTTGAAAATAGAAGGGAATTGTGATCAGGAGGAACAAAAACTGCATGAATTAAGGATAAGAAAGGCAGAGTCTTTCAGATCTGTCATACTTTCTCTCTACTACCAAGGATTTAGGGTTTAGGGGATTGGCACTGACAATTCACCAGAATTCATCATTTCTGAGGACAGGAGTGTTGGGTACCAGGTAGGCTCAAACTCAAGACCTTTCTTGGCCATCATCCATGAGTCACTTGCTTTGATGAAGAAGTCATGAATTGATGAGGAGTTATAAATTCCTTTCCATTCTTTTCTCTCTCCAAGGATCTTCTTCCCCTCTTGCTACATGAAGAATGCTCAATTTCAGACCAACACCAAGACATGATCCAGGACCAAAGCTACTTGAAATGGGTCTTGTTTTTTTACCCAAGTCAAGCTACACCCGTTTCTTGCTAGCCCCAATATTACCTTGGATTAAGTCATTCACACACGTTTCAGCTTCAGGGCATGCTCTCAATGTCCTTTTTGTGCATCTAAAGAACCATTTAGCAACCAACACAAATGAATGGAAAAAGAAATTCCCCTTGAATTTTGGATATAGAATCCCATGATCCAAGGGATTGAGCAATTTGAATTTAAGATTTCATTCCTTGCATTTAACTTTCAATCATTTCTCCCCTAAATGTGATTGAAATTAACTTCAAGGTCCTCTCCGAAAGGCATTCATATATATTTAAGAAGGCTCTTAAAGTGTTTCCACTCATAGTTTGTCCATATGTGAGAAGGTTCTTGAGAAGTTTTTTTAATATTTCATCCATAAGTAAGAAGGTCTTAAAAACACCTACACGCACAATCTCACCATGACCAACTTTTTTCATTCATTTTGAATTAAAATTCATTCATCATCAATCACCTTTCAATCATATTTTTTTACATGAGTTCTATTTTAAATATAAATACCTAAACATGATACAACCAATTACCTTAAATTCAATCAACATTAATTTGAACTATAATCTAAATTTTCATGTGATTTTTAATATTTTCAATGCCATATGTCACAACCTTTAACTTGAGTTTGTAATGGTAAGGCTAAGACGTGATGAGAATGAAAAAAATGAATGGATAAAAATGGTTGGGAATTAAAAGGAAGCATTCGAAGACTCTCAAGTTGCATTCTCATTTTGGGAGTTAGAACTCCCCATAGCAAGGTTTGGAAAAAAAAAGAAGTTGTCCAAATCAAATAATATTTGTTTCATTGAAAAGGTCTTGAAAAAAACGAATATTATGGGCTTGCATTCCCAAAATAAATTATTATAGGAAAAACATATCTATTTCAAAAGTCATGACACAAATTGTCAAATAAAGTGTGAGTCATTTAGTGTTGATCTAGAAGGCAAATGAAAAATGATTGTGGAACTTGACATAACATTTTTAAGTTATTTGATGAGAACTAAGAGATGGTGTACATACATGCTTGATTTGACCAATTTCATTATTAATTATGAACCCTCAAGTCTTAGGACATGAAAAAGAACTTTGGTTTCAATTAAGGGCGTGATTGAGGTTTGGGAATTTTGCCATTGGAATGTAACCCCAATGAACTTATGATTAAGAATATAATGTTTTTCATAACAATCTTTATGTTGTTTATTGTTTGAATCCATAAAAGGTTGTGACTTAGCTTTTGGTTCAAAACTACATTAATCACCTTGGTTATATGTTTATGTAATCAAGGTGATTGAGAATTGCATGTAACATGTTGCTCCATTGTAATCAACTTGATAAACTAAAGGTGTATTTCTATAAATCCAAATATTGTGTTTTATGATCACATTTTATAACACTTTGTATTGCCAATGTCTTGATATTGTGTTTGCTAATACCATTGTGCCTTATAATTTCATGCATTTGTTCTTATTTATGCTTTTTTTAATGTGTTGCTTTAGTAATTTCTTCAAAAAAAAGGCATATTGAATATTCTTTATTTCCTTTATTGATATCTTTGAAATGGTGCCACCCAAATATTAAGGTAAATAATTGTCATTGTTAAAAAAGATGAAATTTATGATAATTTGTAGTTTTGTCCTCTTGTCTAATTTGGTTAAACTCCAGGCCATAACTTGTATGCATATAGTGATTTCAATATTGGTTGTTCTAAAGGGTAAAAATAGTTCTTTCTACGGTGGAAGGTTCAGAGTTTTGACTATATTAGTGTTTTCATGAATCCATTGCATATCTATGAAATAATCAAGTTGATTTGTGCCAATAATGATTATTTTTCATCCATAATTTTATGCAAATTAATATAACATTATTCAAGCCGTTAAAAAATATTTAAAAATTAATGATGATTTTTTTCATTTTTATACCAAAAAATTTACAATTTTCTTAAAAAATTAGCAAAACTAGTCAAATTTGCACTAGAAATTCCTAATTTCTTTGTTGAAAAATGATGAAATTTCACCAAGACAAAATATATTGATTGTAACATGTAAACAAAATTGTATATACTACATGGAACCATAACATATTGCTAACATGGTTAACTATAGTGAGATAATACATGTGTTTGATTTGTCTACAAGGCTTGGGTATGTGAAGTTTTAACATCTATGGATTTTGCTCACTAATTTGCACAATTCAAGCATAACATGCACATGGCATTTTATGGGTTCAAGTCCCATGTGAGGTGCACATGTTTTACATTTGCGTAACATGGGATGTTCATAGATGTCAATATTCTTAAAAGAATTGTGCAGGGTTTGGATAACTGCGAGGAATTAATTTATTCGTATTTCATTTGAGTTGTTAGGATTTAATTGGAGCTACATAAAAGACCTACAACAAGATAAGGACCATGTTTATAAGATTTAACAAAATGGTGTAAACACTAGTGGAGGAGTTTTGGGGTGAAACTACCACTTTTGTAAGAAGAGGTGAATTAACCCCTCTCTTGACTTAAGGGGATAAGAAGGAAAAGTTTGTAGTGGTGTCATTAAATTTGGAGCAAAGAAGAAAAGAAAATAATAAACTTGCATATTGGCAACAAGAAAGGGATTAGAGTGTTGTTTGATACCAAATGTGGAAGGAAGGGTAAAGGCTCAAGTTTTTGGCATGAAACAATGACCTAAAATCATTTTGATGTACCTTTGAATATGATTAAACCAAGGATTCTTCTTCTCTTTATGTGTGTTGAATGACCAACAAGTTCAAAAGGGTGTAAGAGTGAGTTGTTATGCTTAAGGGTACTCTAGTTTCATTGAAAAGTTTATTTATAGGAGTGTGATGCATGGATTGGGACATAATAGTTCATAAAAATTGGTAGAGAAAGAAAGACATTAGTTTAGGTAGTTGTAATCTTGGAACCAATTTACAACAATCTTTTTCTTTACCCAATTTGTCAATTTCATGAAAGAAAATTTGTGTTGAAAACTCACCTAATTTAACGGGGTCAAAAAATAGTTGCATTAGCTCCTCCTAGCATGTTATTATTTCCCTTGTCAATCCTTTCTCACCTAATTTATTTCCCTTGTTGTTTCATCATTTATGGATAGATTGGCTTACTATGGTAATAACTAGTAATAGGCCTAACAAATTGTGTTGTCACTTTGCTTTGAGTTGAAAAAAATAATCACCAATTTTTTTCCCTATCGTTGCACCTTTTGAAAGGCATTCTAGCATTGTTTTTAAAGCTTGGAAAAAAAAAACATTGGACTCAAGCCTTACTATTTAGACAAGTCATTAGTTTTAATTGACTATACGTAACAATGAATAATACATGATATTTTATCTTGGACATTGTGCACTTGTTTGAACACAACTAATTTTTTATAAATAATTTTAAATTGTAGTTTGATGCAATATTGGGAACCAAAATCCAATCTTAAACTAGATAGAGCATGCTGGAAATATTTTTGAGAAATCTTCAAAACCAGAGAATTTTTATAAATCCAAAAATCTGTTCTCATAATAAGCATAGGCCCCAAACCAAAAAACAAAAAAACTGGAACTGATTGTTCCTTTCAAAAACAAATGACCTAATAAGCTGAACTGCCAGTCTCTTCTCAATTCCTTTTGAGAAACCCATTTAGTTCTTTGAAAGTTTTCAAAAGCCCAAAAATTGGAGGTTGTTGTAACTTGTAACAAAATTGAACAACCAACTAACTAGTTGTGGGTTCTCAAAACTGCCAACCCTAATTTCCCTCGAGGAATGGACCCTCTCTTGTTCACATCGTGCTCGGGGTTGAAGTTA
>Ga0209611_10014808_pt1 | contig 10318 bp, 5 predicted proteins | sample S1TSphgellanicum_3_FD_187693 | JGI IMG/M metagenome (GOLD analysis project Ga0209611, IMG submission 187693) | Host-associated microbial communities from peat moss isolated from Minnesota, USA - S1T2_Fc - Sphagnum magellanicum MG (SPAdes) (version 2) | ecosystem: Host-associated > Plants > Peat... | reverse complement strand
GTTTCAATGTATCATTTTTTACTTTCAATACATTGGAAATCTACAAGTACATGTTCCATGAACAAAGTTGAGCAACAAGCTTCCTCCACGTGATGAGATATTTCAAGTTGACATAGATAATGTATTTGATGTTTTTTTCATGATTGGATTTTAGTCAAAATAAACACTCGGACAAGTTGACTCTACAATAAAAAGACAACTTGTTGTTTAAAACAAGATAATGTAACATGTCAATCATTTTGGACATGATTGAATTACTAGTCAAGTCCACTATATCATGTTTGATTTTACTATTAAAAAAGAAAACAAAAATGTTAATCAATATTGTTGATTAATAGGTATTATAAATCATCATTGTGATTTTGAAATAATTTAGTAAATAATTACAAATGATAAATAGGTAGGCTTCCTTGAGCCTTTATTGGGGTTAAGAAGACCCCACCAAACCTTTACTAAGCCAAAGCAAACCTCCTTGAACCTCCACCAAACCCACGTAGACCTCCCCAAGGCTCGATGTGCATTATTTAAACTTTTGGTTGACATTGCTTCTACTAAATAGCTTTCAATAGTTGTTCACACAAGACAACACATGCTTTGACAAGGGTATTTAAACCTTAATTTTAAAATTTTGAAGATAATATTATTTAAAGATTTTTCTAGGCACTTTTTTAAAATGAAGAATTAGAATTTTTTTTAGCTTATACAATTGAAAAAAATGTTTTTTCAACATAAACATTTTTTTCAATTATTTAATTAATTAATTATTTATTCATGTTTCTTTTGATGCTTTGAAATTTCTTGATAATGTATTTTGATATTCTTGAGTGGACTATTCTACAATAGGATTGGGAGTATAATTGTAAAGATTATAAAATTGTTAAATATGTGAAACTCTTTCACAAATTATCAAAATACTATTCAATAGAAAACATTTGTAGCTTTTTGACATTCACTAGAAGAATAACTATCATTTGCAATCAAATTTTGCAACCAAAAAATAGATATGAATGACATATAAAGTTCAGGTCATTATAAAATTGGTTGTATGTTTATACTAACTAATATTTTATATGTAATGTTTTTCAAATACCAATGTTGGACCAATATTTCATTCTTGATAAGACTTGTACCTATACCAAGATTAGATTAATATATAATTTTTTTGATACCAAACCAACATTGGAAGATACCTTAAACAAAATGTATCTTACATTTTTGTTAAGGTCCCATCAATTTAGAATGAAATTTCATTAGGGGAGGCACCTTCAAATACAAAGACCAAATTTGAATTTGTTTTTATGATCTAGATGGGATTTATTGATGAATAACTAGGTTCTGTTGTGATGGAAAAACATTAACCTTTTTGTGGAATAAATTAATGTGGGATAGGTATTTGAAGTCATTCCAAAAACATGTTGGTATTAACTTGGGTATATACACTTGGATGTGAATTTTAAAAAAGACCCACGCCACTTCATGCCATAGGAAATTATTTTGTAGGTACCTACTTTCACCCCATACCTAATATTTATAGTTTTCAAAAACTCATAATTACATTCGACTAGGAAAATAATAGGGGGCAGCTATTTTTCAAAAAATTGGGTACTCAAATTAGGGTATATTTATGGTGGTATAAATTAAAATTAGGGTTGAAGGTTGAAGAACCTTCAATTGTCCTTCTTATCCTTGTCTCCTTTCAACACTTTTGCAAATTACCGCTAATGGACATTGTTGAATGTGGACGTTGCGTTGCCTTTCTTTTGAATGCAAGGAGATTTTGCTTCATGTGCCCTAAGCTCAAGTTATGATTTAATCATCAATGTGATAAACTAGCAATTGGAGCTATGGAGTTTGGCTTTTTGTTTGAGCTTAAAGGTATAAAAACATGTAAGTGATTTGTCACCTCTTGCATTCTATGGTCAATGCAAAACTTTAATTATTATGTTGTGGTTTTTTGTTTTCAAAGGTGTGACTTTAAGAAAATGAGTTATGAAAGTTGTTAAATGGACAATTTTGATTAGTGGTTTAGAACAATTATAAAAAATAGCTACATAAAACATCATAGAAAAAATAGATGTAAAAAATACCTACCAAATTTAGTTTTAAAACTACGAAAAGTAGTCATAGATTACTAAAAATGCATATTGAAGTATCTACCAAACAATACTAAAATTACTTGTTGAATAATACTTTTTTGACAATTTAAAATGTATATGAACTTTAAATAAGGTGATTAATGTGTTTTTGGAAATTTCCTTCAAAACGCTACAAAATGAACATTTTTATTTTTCAATTTAGAATAAGTTTGGAAAAGTTACAAATCATCAAAATTTTCTACTAAAACGTTTATTAAATTGTTTAAAAACTTTTTTTGGACATTACTAAATAGATTCCAAACTTCAACTTTTTGATTAGTTTAGGGGTGAAATCACCTTTGATTGGGACAAATGATATGGTATCGGAAATCTTTTTCCAAGGGCTACAAGATAGACTTTTAAAACAATGAATTTGGAATATATTTGGTGAATTTATGAGTTTTCAAAATTTTGTAACCAAATTAGTGGTTTGTGAAACATCAATTAACAAAAATGGTTCTACCATTCTAGTAAAGGTTGTGCCTTAATTATTTTTGGACAATGATTGACTTATGAAAGGACATTAGCTATTTAATAAAGGTACCAACCAATTTTCCAATTGGAATTACCTTTACCAAAAGGCCAGTATTGAAACTAGCTCTCAAATTCCCTTTCATGCTTTCTAGTGATTATTCTTTGTTTTTTCACCTTGTTCCCTTGACTTTGAAACACTTGCACAAAAGAACAAAGGTGTAAGAAGAAGCTAAAGTTAAGGTCACAAGTCGTAAATTGTAAGCCCTACTTCATGCAATTAAACATTTGGCCTTATTTATCTAATATGGATTATTTCTCTTTCTTTCCACCTTTCACCCATTTGATTTGCATTTTTTGTTTTTTTAACATTTATGAACTTTCACCTTCTTGACATTAAACATTGTTATGAACATTCAAGAAATAAGATACCCCAACTTTTGTAGGATATGATTACGATATGAATGTTATTAACCTACAACAAGAAGATGGAAAGCTACATGCTCTTGATGTTAATAATTGATGATTCATATGTATAAAAGCTTATTTTGACAAATATGCAAAAACAAGTAGTTGCTTGGAAGCCTCACAATTAGAAATGGGTTTTTTCTCAAATGGACAACAAATAATCAATAAACATTTTAGAGTACTAAATAATGCAGTGCATAATTTGCCATAATGATATTGTGGGTCTTGAATTTTTTTCATTACACAATAGATTAAGGAAATATTTCATTATTTACCATAAATAAAATGGTATAACAACCATGAAAAAACATGTTGAGATTGAAAAAAAGACCTTAGTTAAGAAATTCATTAAAGACCAAACCAATGTAATGTTGTTGTTTTTCCATTTACATGTGACATCAAATGCCTATTCTTATTTTTTTTGTTACAACTAACTTTTTTTTAAAAGATAATAATATTCAATAACTTAGTTTTTTGGAGGATGTGATGTTATTTGTGATCAAGGGTTATTTGCACACAAGGATTGTTGAATCCATATAGTTCTAGAGAATGGTTTACAATTTATGCCCAAGGATGGTATATCTTGGTAAAAGGGTTTATGTGGAGGAAATTTTACCTATATTGGTGGAAAAAACAATGATTACCTATACATAGGTTGCAATGTAATTTTTTTTATTAACCACATGCACATTTAACTTGTTGATGTCAAGAGGAGTGCATGACATTTTCCCCATTGTTAACTTTTTGTTCAAAAAGTGGAAGTCCAAACATGTGAGTATCAAGTTGTTTAGAATGACTAACACTGATAGTGCAACTATGGTTCCAAGATTACATTAGCTTTTGGATAAATTTTCCTTTATTTAGAAAATCATCATTATGTCAAGGTTGACGGTTCCAATTTATAGACTTGTAGATTTGTTTTGAATTTAATTGTTTTATGCACTAGATTGGGTATGTTGAAACCATTTGATAGGCCATGTTTTCAACATGCCCTATCAAACGTTAGTTAATACCACTATTATGGATGAAAAAATGGTCCATGGATTATCATATGCATCTATTTAAAATGTTCAAGTTAACATTTATAAATGTATTAATTTTCTAAAAATACATGGGAAGGGGTGACAAGCATGGGATAAAGATTGCATAGATTTTGGCTTGACACCTAGAAAATTGAACACATTTATCAAAACAAGGCATGTGATTTTTGTTCATTTTTTGATCATCATTGCATTTTTATCAAATTTTAGCTTGTTAAGGTTCTTGAAGTTCTTTTACTTCAATGTGGTGTTGAGTCAATTTTTTTGTAATTTGTAGGTTTGCAAGTTGAATATATTTATTTCAAGACATTTTGACTTTTTTGAATACCATTACACTTTGTTATAGTTGACAAAATATAACATTAAAAATCGTTTATCTTCTCTATGAATTTGAGTATTGGGCTATTTGTGAAGCTATTGTGAAAAATTTGTCACCCATTATGAGTGATTGTTTTATGAATTAGAGGTGAAGGCATTGGCTCCTTAGGGTTACCTTCCATTTTATCATTTCCACATGTCAAGATCTTTGCAAGTAACTTTCTTGCTAAAAGGTTCTTGATAACCTTGTTGAAAAAATTAAATTAAAAAAGAATTGAGTTGGAAGAATTCATGAATTGTATGAAAAGCTAAGTGTTGGAGTCTTGAATTAATTTTCGTTTCTTTTTTGCATTTATTTGATAAGAAAAATGGCCATAACATGTTGGTTTTAATGTTGGATCCTAGGTGCAAAAACATGTGTTTGGTGAATATTTTTTTGGGTTGTGAAACTACTACCACCTTAGTTGCTAAATGTGATGAACAATTATTATTGCCTTTGTTTTTGGAGGTTTACAAGATTGATGCCAAATAAAATTAAAAAACATGATGAGTTCATCTTTATAATGGATTCCCAATATCATTTCTAGTAGATTACTAGAAATGCATATACATACATGGACACTATGACATATGAGCTTGGTGGATTCCATTGTTATCTTGTTGAACCAAAAAGTTGCAAGTGTACTTTAACACAATGACAAATAGAAGACCAAAAATGGCCCATTATGGTTAAATGAACAAAATAAGTTTTTGAAATATAAATAATTTGAATGTTTTTGAGCGATTGAAACATAATTATTCAAAAACATGAGGGTTGTTAAACATCAATCATAAAAAAAGAGTAAAAATAACATAACATTGAAGGAACATTGGAAACAATGTTAAGTACATTCATGCAATAGACAAATGCCAAAATTCGTATATCATTGAAACATAGATCTTGAAACATGGACAAGTATTGAAATTACTAACTTTTGAACTAGATTAGAAGTACATGATCAATGTACATGGTTTGTACACATTGTTTATTGAGACATCAATGTACTTTGAATGATAGGTTAAAGTAACAAAAATGTTTCAAAACATTATGTTTTTTTAGGTGCATTTGACTTGAAATAATTTTCGCCATTCCCTTTTGCGATGCAAGAGGTGGCTTCAAATTTGATGGCTTATTCCCATTGTTGCCTTCAGGGGCTTCTTACCTAACCCTCACTTGAGTAAAAATTGGCGATTTTTTTCAAACATGATTGGTGTGATTGGAGCTCGTTTAGGTTTCGTAGGTTATTAGTTACATTGTAGGAACACACTAGATGATGGGTAGGAGTGTAATGCAGAGTTGGAATAGTAAGCTCTTGAAATATGTTATTCAAAATCCATATTTGTGTTAAATCTAATTGAGGATCATCCCATTTTTGTACAACAAATACACATTGACGTCAATCAAAACATGAGTAAACATAAATTCCATGGGACCAAGGAAAGTGAAAACATATTGGGACAAGAAGCAAAATTTACTATTATATTTAGGATTTGGATCCTATCACTTCAATTTCAGATGTATTGTGCAAAATTGTGGAGGATGTAATATCCACATTCCCACACACCATCCTGTAACATGATAGGAACTATTTTAGGCTATCTATTCATAATTATAAACCATTTGAAATTGTCGTTATGGAATCCTTAACAATACACCCATCCAAGATGGACACATTTCACAAAAAGGTCTACAGTTGGAATGTTATGAAAACCAGGAATTGGCTCAAAATGTAAAGTCGATGTTTTTTTTAAAATGAAAATTGACTAGTGGGAGCAATTGAAGTATGGGAGAATTAGGACGTCTTCACATCTTGTTTTGCTACAAACGTTTATATGAACCCAATTTGTTATTTGAACCCTAGGTTAGCATACCTTGGATCCTTTGGTTCTTCATCAACTTTCAACTTCCCAACAAATTCCTTCAAAAACATTTCAAGAATTTGCACTCCCCAATTGTGTACAACATAGTATTGTCACGTTATGTAAGGAGGCTCCTTTAAGAGGATATGCTAAAACATCCAATCCATAACGGAGTTGTGAATCTCACCATGTTTGATGAATAAGGATTTCCATTCATCCCATGTTGGCCAAAGGTGTTTTTCCCACCTTGGTTCACCACCAAAGAACAACATGTAGTCATAGATGTCCAACTTGTGGAATGAACGATCCTTGCATAATTAACTTGAAAAGTGAGAAGAACAATTTTAAAGGATTGAATTTTCATAATTTAATGCATGGATAATGACCAAAACATCGTGAAACTTTATTTTCAAAACATCACCATGTGGATTTGAACAAAATGTCATCCCAAACACCATTGCAAAAACCAACTAAAACATCACTAGAAAAGACATTGCCATTGAAATATCATCATCGAAGCATTAATAAAATAACACTGCCAAAATATCAATTTTGAAACATCATTAAAAACCCATCAGCATAGAAACAACATCACTACATCAATTAAAAAACATCACCAATGAAACAACACTAAAGAAAAATTGCCACCAAACATCACCATTTAAACATAGCGATCAAAACATAGTTCAATCATAATTGAAACATCACAATAGAAGCATTAAAAAAAATCAAAATCAAAAAACATAAAATTCAAACATGGTTCAATTTGGATAGTGAATATGGAGAATATAAACATGGAGAAAAATATGGAAAACATCATGAATATACCACAATCTTTTCCCCATCTTAGGAAGCTTGACTTTCAACAAATTTCATTTCAATGTTGAAGTTGGAACACCTTTGACCTCAATCAAGCTCTAGGAAATAAGTTTCCATTTCATAGTTTGAGAAATTGTGTGGGTTAGAATCAATTGAAAGTTGTTTCCAATTAACCTCCACACTATTTTCTTTTTCAACAAACCCTTCCAATGAACGACTTGGATGTGATTTTTTGATTGTTGAGTCCTTTTGATGAACCACACGGTGATGCATCCATCTCAACGATACTTCCCAAGGTCCGTAGGGTAGTAACGTCATCTCTCGTTGGCTTATTCCCATGTTCGACACCCATGTTCTTACTCTTAGTATGTGGAACAAAATTGAAGTCTCCTTCTAACACATCCTTCTTTTGTTTGTTTTAAGGATTAACACGCGACGTCAATGTTGATTGAGGTTGCCCTTTCCCCTTTGCATGAATTTGATATTCAAGGAGGTTCTTCCCCTCCCTAACCAATTTGTTTTCATGAACACTTTTCAATGGCGAATACAACTTTAACTTTAACAGTTGGCATTCCTCATCAACAAATTTGTGGCATCCCTTCATACGATGGTTGTTGAGCCTCATCTTTGACTTCTTGTTCTTATTTCAATACGCACAAATGAATTCCTTCATGTCCTCTTTATAATTCGCATGACATTCTGAAACCAAACTAAGCCATTCATTTCTAATATAGGTTTTTTAATAAAATGTTTTATTTATCTTGATTTCTTCCATGATAAGCTCTAGAGTCTCCATTGATTCAACTTGGGTTTTCACAAACCTAAAATAAAATTGTGATCAATGAAAGAAGGTTACATTCCGTGCAAGAAAAACACAAAAAATTCTTTATTGTGCAAAAAGAAAGCACAAACAACGTGAATGAAGGGGGAAAAAAAAAAACATAAGTGAAACACAAGTTCAGTTTACTTGTGATTTGCAACTAATGATTTGCATTATCATCCATTCATCACCTCCTTCAAAACATTCAAATAGACTTCGTGGAAATTTCCAAACCCTTTAAAAACATGGAAATGACAATTTGGGAGGGAAAAAATATCTAGAAGATCTTCATCCCCAAGACAATTTGTATTTTTGCAAACATCATGAGGACAATTAAAGGATATATTGAAACATGGTAAAATAAAAAACCCTAAAAATCACCACTTGGATTGCATACTAACATTGAAATGAATTAACTAACTAAAACATGGAATGGATGGAAACATTTTCAATTGTTTGAAACACCATTTAGTTTGTGGAACAAGGATGTTGTTGAAACATTGACTAAACTTAAAACATTAATAGCTTTACATGCATTGAAGTAAAAAAAACATTTTGATAGTGCAAAGCAATGAAAGGACTTGAAATATCATTTAAGGAAAACATTATAGCTTGAGGAAAATACTCTAAAATTTATGAATCTATTCAAAACATCATGTGGATTATGAAAAATATATATCCCCAAAACATTAATTTAATGCAAAACATTGAAAGCCAATGAAACATATTGGACTATGAATCATCGCAAGTATTTGAAACATATTTTCTATTGAAAACTAAATATGGTGAAAGATCCATGATGTTTTTGAAACATCATTTAGCGTGTGAAACAAAAATTTAGCTAAAAATTTGATTCAACACAAAAGCATTGAAAGCCATGAAACATGAGGAAATGGCAAAACATTTGAAGTTTGTGAAACATGATGCAAAGATGAAACATCGTTGTTAAAAAAACATTGGCGAAAAAAAAATCATTCATAGACGAAACATATTGGCTGAAGAAATATTGAGATATTGTAAAACATGGAATGTTGTAAAAACGTCAATTTAGTGGTTAAAACATTAGGCAAGCTAAAACATCAAAATGTGACAAAACATTAAACAAGGTTGAAACATTGAATATGGGCAAAACATGATGGAGAGACAATATGTTAAGGTCAAAGAAATATTGACAAGTGAGTGAAACATTAGGAAATTTTGAAACATTGAAAGTGTGTGAAACATGAAGGATAATAAAAACATCTAGTTGTGGGCAAAACATGGGTGATGTTGTTGTTAAAAAAACAAACCCCAAAAAAAAGTAAAGTCCCATCTTGACAAATTAAAATGTTGAGCGACACATGCGACTTGAAAGATAAATTTTCTTATGAGGTTCCCCAACGTGAGTGTTTGATTGTGCATGTCCTTGCCTCTTGTCAAATGCATTGACTATCGAATGCACGTTTAAGAGAAGCTCCTTGAATAATGTTGAGGTGTAAATTGTGTTCAATTTAAAAATAATAATTTGAAAGTGTTTGTAATTCATGGCATTCTATTAGATGGTAGTGAACCATGTGTCCTTCCTTACATATAAGTGAGCACTAAAGATTAAGCGAATCTAAAGATGACAACATGATTTGTGTGTTAAGATTCTTGCATAGAAATTTCTTTTGGGTTTTCAAATTGTGAGGTTTTCATTATGTTTCACATTGCAAAAGGGGCATGTTGCTTTTGATGGGTTGGAATTATGCATATTTTTGAAAAGGGGGATGGACAAGTTGGGATTGACCTGGTTTATATTTTGTATGTTTTTGATTCTTTGTTCAATTTTAAAATTGACTTGGTCTATCTATGTTTGAATGTGTGTATTCAATGGTATGTTATGTTCGTTTGAAGGTCCATCTTTGTCCATTTGAAAATCTTTAAAAAAAGAGAGAGAGAGAGTTTTAAATTGAAGGGGAGCTTTGTCTTTGAGGTTTTGTTGATTTGAGTAAAATGTCAAGCCTATTTGGAACTATGGAGCATGCATGGAAAAGTCGCTTGCAATTGAACCATATCTAGCAAAATCTATCATTTTGATTCACATTATTAGTATTCCCTATTTTCGAGTAAGTTTAAAAGTTTAGGAAAAAAGAAGAAATGCCAAAAATGCTTATGTGGTTTCATAGTTCCAATAAAATTTACGAAATATGAAATTTTATTTCATAAAATTGACAATTGACAAAATTTTCATACAAGCTACAAATTTTTATGAATGAAGTAAGGAATTTTGATCTTGGGGAATTTAAGACTTAATTTAAAATTTAAAAAAAACAAAAAAAGCATACCTTGTTGAGTTTATTTCAAGGAACCAGGATGTCCTAAAGAAC
>Ga0209611_10014807_pt1 | contig 10319 bp, 8 predicted proteins | sample S1TSphgellanicum_3_FD_187693 | JGI IMG/M metagenome (GOLD analysis project Ga0209611, IMG submission 187693) | Host-associated microbial communities from peat moss isolated from Minnesota, USA - S1T2_Fc - Sphagnum magellanicum MG (SPAdes) (version 2) | ecosystem: Host-associated > Plants > Peat... | reverse complement strand
AAAAAAAAAAAAAAAAAAAAAAAAAAAAAATTTTAAAATTTGGAAAAAAAGTTTTTTTTTTATTTTTTTTTTTTTTTTGGCTTGCCTCTTGGCTTTGCATTTCAAAGATGATTTGTACAGCTTGAGAAGGTGCTCCTAAAACATTTTAAAGCACTCAAAATGGGGAAGAATTGAGAAAGATATGCCAAAGTGTTCGGTCATAGGCAGGCAATTGGTGATGGGCCAGTCTACCCTATTAGGGTAATTATATGTAGTAGTACAAATAGTGGCTTCAGCACAAATTATATTATTTTAAAAAAATGCTGAAAATTTTCAAATTTTATTTTCCTCAAAGAAAATTTCAAAACGAAATATGAAGAATCCTTTTTCAATGCTTTAGAATTATTTTTTTCAAACTGCAATATTAAGAATTAATTAATTCTTCAAGAGAAGAGACATGTGCTGAAGCTGTCCCTAATCCTAATGTATGTTACTCCTCTCACAATCCTTCCTCCCCTCCTAATGAGTCCTCACCAAACCCTAAAACCCTCATCAACCACAAACCCTGGTGGAGCTCAATGAATGACTCATCATCTTTTGTCTCCCTTGATGAGTCCCTCCTGACTCCTCTCTTGTTGTTTAGGGTTTAGGGTTTAAGGTGGTTACTACTCTTCTTTTTCTTCTTAGCTGCTTGGAAGGTAGCTAATAACTGGTTTGTGTGGGCATCTTTTGAAATAACCAACTATTTTTGTTTGTCACAGGTAATTTTGAGAACTGGGTGAAATTTTTAAAAATAAAAATCTTGATACCTTGGTCAATTCTCATAGGGTTCTTTTTTTTTCTGGAAATAATCAAATTGATTTTAAAAATTCTATGAGAAAACTAGAAAAGATGGTCTCACAAAAGTGAGAACCAAAGAATATTAGTCTAAACATTAATCTTCATTTGTCATTTATTGTTTAGTAGTCCTTTAGAAAAATATTACCTAGCAATCCTTGTTTTAATGAGCAAGATTTTTCCATCAAATTTTTTTTCCAAAAAATGATTTTTTGGGTTCTTTATCACTAGAATTTGAAAAAAAAACCAGAAAAATTGCAAGATTTTTATTTCAGTTCTGCAATAGGTAGCCAACAATATAGAAATGAATGCTTAGATTTTTGTTATTTTCATAATTCATTTGAAATCAAATATGGCTAAACCTTTTTATGGATGATTTTTATCTTAGACCTATCACATAACATCAAAAAATTGAAGAAAATATCATTGCATGTGAGAGCTTGTATATTAAAAATAATCAAAAATTTCAGTCACAAGAAATTTCAAGAAATTGGTATATGAAAAGTTTTGAGTAGTTTTTTGTCTGATCATCCTTAAACAATTGATTTTGCATAATCCTTCATGGGGTTGTCCCTAGACACTTCTGAAAACAACTATCTCATTTCTAAGCTTAATTACCTCACTTTTTCTCTAAAAACTATTTTTTATGTTTATAACTATTTCACTCTTTTTCCAAATTTTCTCATTTCTTTTTCCTTATCAACCAACATGAATATGAAAAGACAAATTAATATGTGCTTTTTCATGTCCATGATATTTATATTAGTTAAAATTGAATTTGATGTGAACATAAATAATAATGAACCACTGAAAAACAAAATGAAAACATAATAAGAAAAAAGAAAAGTTGATGGTCACTAATAATGTGCAGCAATGCAAAGCCCAAGTTTTTAAAAAAATCTAAATTTATGCTGAAAATTTGAAAGAATCACTAGTGCACCCTACCTTCATTATTTAATATAGTAATTTTTTAAAAGAATTTGCAAAATGTAAATGTGTGTGTGTACGTATATAGGAGGTATATATTAGGCACCCATTACATTTCCAAGATATGTGGTGGCTTATGCCTACTCTAGGGTTTAGTAATTTTCATAGAAGAGATTTCCAACTTGAACCCCTTTTATTGGTGCATCTGGTGCACAAAAAAATGTCAAAAATGGAATAGAATAGAGAAAGTTACAACCTCCAAACTAGAGGGGACCAAGAACTCAAACAAGACAAACCATTGAACACTACTACAAGGCTGATTCTTGAACACCCAAAAAATTCCTTGTATGTTGCTATTATAGTTCAAGGATGATTTGTAAAACTTCAAGTGATGTTCCTATAGCACTTTAAATCATTTAAAATGAATTATAAATTTAAAAAATGATGAGATTTGAAAATAAAAGGGGTCCAAAGAAAAGAAAAGAAAAAACACATTCTGTAAGTTGGAAAGCTTATTTTTCTTCTTGTTATTTTTTCACTATTATTTTTCCTTTGCACTTCAAAGATGATTTCTAGACCTTGAGGTAACACTCCTAAAAAAAAGCCAAAACTAATTCATTAAAATTATTAATATAATTTTAAATTTTAAAAATAAATTAGTTCCACTTAATTTGGCCTTGTCAAAGCTTTGTAACAATTTTGAAATTTTTTATAACTAAAAATTTATTGTTTTCATTGTTTGCAATAATGTTTGATGTCATGGAACTTAATGGGGAGGTTACCCTAACCTACCCTAGATCTCGGATCTAGCTTGACTTCAAAAATATCAAAAAAACTGAACCCAAAAATGGGTCTCAATTTTATTTTAAAAAACCTAGATGAAAACAGAACTGGCCCCATAAAAATTTTCAAAACCGGAACCTCGAGGTTCCTCCTAAAACCTAAGAACCACACAACTTTGGTCAATATCATTGCACAGATTTCATGCATTTTACTACACCTTTATTACACTTAATTCATAAAGGTTTTTTCTTTTTAGAAGACATGTTATATCACCTCTTGTTAATTAAGCCTTTTATTTCCTTCTATTTATCTTTCATATTCCTACTTTTTTGTAAGTTGATTTACAGTTTGTATGGAATGGGGTTCAACAAACGGATCACACTTCAATCTCACAAGATATTTTGTGGCTTTTGTTTTTGTCATGTTATTTGTATTTTGTTTCATGGTCAATTTTATCCTTACATGCATAAGATGGACTATTATTGAGTATTTAATTGTAATTGAACATTTGAAAGATGAAGTCATATCATTATAACAGAATATGGTTTTGCCTTCAGCAGCAGATCTTGGCTCAGGACTCATGTGTAATGTGTTTTCATCCATTTCAACGTAAAATACATATGGTCTATATGTCGAAACAAAAATTCACATGAAAATTCCTCAATGATATGTTGTCGATGCCAAAGAAAATTGATTTCTGTGCCTGGGTTAAACAATGGCACCTTGGATTCCTGGGTTTAGGGTTTAGGGCTGGAAGTACAGAGAGCTCTGATCAACGCAGTGCCGCATGCACTGGCATAGAAGAGAGTCCCTTCAAAACTGGCACTTAAGGAGGTTTGTGGATCAATGGAGGGGAAAATGACAATCAAATTCAAGCCTATGGATCAATCTCCATTTGATCTGGATTTGTTGAAACCTGAAAGCTCCTATTCGACCATCCCCAGTAAAACCTAAAGAAGGATGTGGATCAAAATTCAAAGAAGGCATAGGGATACCCAGTATGACAGGTACGCCGTCCCTCACTCCAGCTACAAATCAGAATCAGAACTTCACAGCAAGCCTGATCCACATTTGATGAGTTCATGCCGTTGTTCCTGTGAAGCATGTTTGCGTTTATCAAACGGTTGCCTGAAAACATTTGCAAGCTTACAACTTGTCTGTGAATGGTGGAGGAGTGCCTCCCAGTGCGACAATCTGTTTCTCCAGCTGCACCACATTGTCAACCAACAGCAGGGACACTCAGAATGACAAACAACTGACATAGAATCGGTGACAAAAAGTTGTAACTCATGATCACAGTCATGCAAACATATGTTACAACATTTTCTGCTTTGCATTTCATTATCAACTTTCCAGGTAACTGAGAAGTAGCTCAAAACTTTGAGCACAATCCAAGGAGTGAAGAATCATTATAGAAGTCTATTCCAAAGTCAGATATGAATATACACTGAGTAGTGCTCAATGAACCTCTTATTACCATATGCTATAAGAAACCAAAAGGTTGTAAAGGGGTGTTGCACAAAGGCTGTCATGCTGAGAATGAAAAAAGGTGGAGTGTTTTGGGTGATTACTTCAAGCATAGTCTGAAGCTTGCCCTTGATAACTTCAAACTCTCTAGTCACATGCTCCAGCGCAAACAGGCACCTACAAAAATTGTCAAAAAGGGAGCACAGAATCCACAGCATTTAGCAACTTCGGGTATGCAATAACTAGAGCTTTGAAACAAACTAGTGGCAAATGAACCAGACAAACAAATTGCAAAAGAATTTTTTTTTCCATTTTCTAGCAGCTGAGGGTGGGTTTATTCTTCTCGTGCTTCATGCAGGTCACCAGTGAGGAGCAGCAGCACAGCATCTGAAATCAACTGGATTTTACTTCTGCATGTTGTGATACAACAGCAAGGCAAAGGAAGTAACCAGGTTCATAGCTGAAAATCCAATTTGGAATACAGAAAGCACTCACCCTTGTTGGTCTTGTCTGTTACAGCACATGCGGAGTTTAATGCATACAGCTTTCACTCTCTGTGCGCCAATGCTGACATACCATGCAACAGCATCATCATCATCATCATCCCTCCCAAATCAATACACTCTCAAACTTTCTTGTTAAGGTGAAACAACCTTCCCTTAGTTCCTGTGCTGAAAGACTCTAGACTGCAAAAGCTCACATGATCACATTCTGCATTGATCAAGAAAAAAAACTTGGTCTACGTCAGAGGAACTTGGAGAGGATTGACACTTCTGAGCTGTGAACACTTTTGCAGCAGGAAAAAAGTTTGTGACACTAAATTCAATTGCAGAGGGAGAGTCTCCTTTACCGTGAAACTCAGACAAGACCTGCTGCTACTGTATGCCATGTGAGAAATGCGTTTGACATGGTGGCTTTTCTCAGGCATACAGGAGAGAGAGAGAGACTTGATTCATTCATAATTACCTTGAGCTGCTGCCTTTGAACTGATGCACATGTGCATCAACCTTCTTGAAGTTCACTGGCTTCTGTTCTCTGGAAATGCAAAGTGATCACCGGAGTATATTTAGGGCAGAAGAAGCGCACACAATTTCAGGCACAAACTTTGTTTCTTTGTTGTTTTTCAATGGTCTACTTTTGATTGCAGAATTTTTCACTGTCAGTCCGTAATCCACTGCTCAGGGAATGAGGAGGATCCTCCCTATATCTTTCTGTCTATTCTTTGTCTGTCTCTGTCTCTGTCTCTGTGTCTCTCTCTTTGATCTTTGCAAACGATTGTGAGGAAGAAAGACGTACAGAGATTCAGTCAAGTTTTTGATGATTCTTCCAGAATCCTGTATGAACAGGAGGACCACCTCCTCCACGAAGTCCGGGGAGCTCTCATCTTGCAATTGCTGGAGCTCCAAGAATTGATCATCCAGCAAGCCCTGCAAATCAATCAGATATTACTCTTAAGGACACAATTATAGCACAAACCAGCAATTCTCTCGGACACAATATTTTCTTTGCATTTCGTTCCAAAGCTTTCCTCCTGATCGTTAGGAAGAGAGCGATAGCTTTGGATCTGTAGTAGATGGCAGAGAGTTTCGCATACAGTACGTAAAATTGCCTACCTCTGCACGAAGACTGTCCATGTGCTCGGCGTACAGCTGCTTCGCCGCTGCGAGCTGCATTGCCTCTCCCATTCCTGATCCGTTCTCATCACACTTCCCCATCTTACAGATTCCCAGCTCCTCCTTCACGCTCTCTTCTTGCTTCTTCTCTCTCTCACTTCTTTCTCCCCCTAACCCCGGCAGAGGTCCCTCTGTGTCTCTCTGCCTCTCTCCGCGTCTCTATCCGTTTCCCCTCTTCAACAACTTCCGAAAAACCTCAGCTTCAAGGCTTCTATCACTATGCTCCACCTTACAAAGATCAAGCCTCCTCCTCGTCCTACTGCTACTTCTTCCTCTTGATAACACAACAACAATGCAGATGTCGAGTTGAAAATCTGTAGACCTCTCTCTATTCTGCAAACATAGGCACTGCCACTGTGATACCACACACAAGCAAAGCTTGAGCTGTCTTTACTTGCTTTGCCTTACTTTAGTTTCCTTAATCATGCACACAAAGAACAAACAAAGTTGGCTGTTTGTTTGCCTGATGATGCACACAAGCAATCCTTACACAAACATTGAATGGGTACGCAGCCTGCTGATGATGCACACAAACAACACGACACAAGATTGCTGTCTGCAGTGATCAATGCACACAAACAATTAACACCGACAACACAAACAAGATTGTTGGCGTTTGGTTGATCAATGCACACACAAACAATAACGCCAACAACATAAACAAGATTGATGTTTGCTTGATCAATGCACACACAAACAACAACACCAACAACACACCCAAGATTGATGTTTGCTTGATCAATGCACACACAAACAACAACACCAACAACACACCCAAGATTGATGTTTGCTTGATCAATGCACACACAAACAATAACACCAACAACACACCCAAGATTGATGTGTGCTTGATCAAAGCACACAAATAATAACACCAACAACACACCAAAAGATTGGTGTTTGCTTGATCAATGCACACACAAACAATAACAGCAACAACACACACAAGATTGGGTGTTTGCTTGATCAATGCACTCACGCAATAACACCAACAACACACCGAAGAAAGGCGTCTGCTCGATCAATGCACACAAGCAATACTTCCACAAACAACACACAAGATTGCTGTTCGCCTGATGATGATGACGACAAGCAATCCTTACACAAACATTGAATGGGTACGTACTTCGTATAGGTACTTCGTATATGTTGAGTTTTGAAACCCCAACCCCCCCCCCTCTCAAAAACCATTTTCAAAACTCACTCTACCTTCCTTTTCTGAAATATGGCGAAATTCGGTCATTTTTTTGTCATTAAAAATCCTTTGGTTTGGTCAAAAGCAGCATTTTTTTTGTGACAAATTTTCCCCACTCAGCCACACAAAAAATAGGGGCTGAAACTCCTACAAAGGATTTTTTTAATATCACAAAATGGGGGAAAAAAAAGAAAAAAGAAAAACCCTGAGGGGAATGAGGGCTTGGTTTTTCCAAAAAAAAACCTTTGCCTAGATTTTTTAGTGTATTTGCAAACACAATTATAGAGTGGAAGAACTTGTGAGGCATTTTGGAAAAAGAACCGCTTGCACTAACATTTTTTCCCAAAATGCTCCACATTTGTTTTTACCTTTATTTTCCATGAGAGAAGAAAAATCACCTAAAGTAGCTAATCTATGGGCATGTGTGCAAGCTTATTATAATTAATTACACCCAAATTTACACTCAAATCAAATCAAAAGTGGGTGTTCAAAAATCATGGTTATTGATTTGGGTCCACCACTACGGTCTACTAACTATGCCGTTAGCTTCTTTCGGTATTTGAGGAGTGTCTTCCAATCTAACAATTGAATTTTAGTGAAGGGAATTTACACTCTGAGGCATAGTCTTTTTACAATTTTTTTATATAATTTTTTTTCAAAATTTTCCAGAAATTTAAAAAAAATACTCAAATTTACACTAGAAATACAAAACTTTCCCAATTTCTGTTCCAAATACAACAAAAAATGTGCAAAAAAACCATGGCTCTGAAGATAGTTTTCCAATTTATGAATCAAATTCGGTGGAGGGAATTTATGCTTTTTGGATTAGACTGATTGCTTTCTTTTCCTAAACTTCCATGAATGTCAATTGGGTTGTGGAGGATACTATTTTCCAAGCTAGATTGGGGGTAGGGAGATCCTATGTCAAATCAGATTTGTTACTGTCTTTGTAACTTATCTCATGCATCAAATTTCAGGTTTCAAGGAATATATATATTGGGCATATACACCTTTCAGATCTTCAAAATTTGTGAGGGATTTGATTTCCCTTGAGAATATCTGACTTTATAAATGGCCCAGTTATAAACCTGTGTGTAAGTGGTGGGGCTCAAGGTTCTTGGGTGGTGACAATTCCCAGACATTTGAGGGCATAGCATGCATTGACCCGGAGAGGGCCGAGTGTTCATTGCCTTTGCTCCGTGTCATCAACTCCTGGATGTGAATAGCTTCTTGATATTATTAATGACTGGAAGGGGAGGTAGGGAGGGGTTCCTTGCTTAATACATGGGGCTCATTGAGTCACATATTTAGTATCTGTATTGCCTGATTTGATTTGATTTGGTTTGATTTGGAGGTTGTCTAGACTCTAAAGAGCAAGCACTTTCTTTTGCAAGGTTTGTACATTCTAAGGCAAATTGGGGGACACCCAGAGTGCAAAGATTGACAACACTTGCCTTGAGTCTTGACCTTTTACACTACATCATCATTATGTGAATTGTACTAGGCTTTAGATTGCATCATCATAAGCAAAAGCCACCCAAATGAACAAGACCATGGAAAAATTTAGAAAATCTACTATGCAAATCTCCTTGGCAATTAGTTCTGTGAAATTATTGTTTGTTGCACTTATAACAAGATCACGATATGAATATTTTATGTTATCTCTATTCTCTTTGCTGCATTAAAATATTCTTCACCTGAATTTTGGTTTCTTGGGATTGTGAATGGAAGTAAATGTTACTTGTCCTCAACATGATATTCTTCTAGCTTAATTAATAGTTCTGGTTCTAATTAGATTGTTAACAAACTGTTGCTAAAGGACTGCATTTGTGGCTCCTCCATATCTCATCATTACCCATCTTCCTAGGATTTTGGTCGAATCCTCTACCATACTATGTATTCTTTCTCAGTATTTTTTAATTGCTTTCTGAATGTCTTTTCCTTGGGTTGCGATCTTAAGGATTAAAGCAATGAATATTCTCAAATGTCCATGTTCCAAAATGATCAAATTCCTAATCGCAGACCTCTAAAAACCTACCATGGTCCTTTCTTTCCTGAAAACCGCCTGTTCACTGTTCTAACAGCAGCTCACGCGGTGCTTAGTATATGAGCCTGCAAAATACTCACAACCAGTGTTTTTGGCTGGCTCTTTTTAAATGTAACTTCCCTGGCCACTCCACCTTATGCTAAGTCTTGTCAAGCTGGCTATAGTCACATGGCTAGGGGTGGTTTCTAGGCTACACTTCACATTTTGCATATAAGTTGTTGGCTCTTCTATGGCAGAGCAAGTAAGTGCATGGTGGCTAAAGGTTCATGAAAGGGATTGGCAGGTGATTAGGTGACTGTTTAAGGGGTAACCTAGGCTACATAGAGGTGATCAAATTTGAAACAATGACAACAAAAATAAAATTAGAGGCAACATTCTGACTACACAAATGGCATCATAGTTGAAAATGTGATCACTAAACATACTTTCAAGGGGGTCAAACCCCAATCCAAATATGGATTCTACCCAATTGCAATTGAAAATTGATCTATGCACATAAACACACATTAGAATCAACAACTCTACACAAGGTTAGTGAAAAACCTTAAAGAACCAACAATCACATAAGATGTCAATGCAAATCCAACAAGAAAATGAGAAAAAAAATGATCAAACACAACAAGCAACATGTGCATTGTTATACACCTACATGCTAATGATTTAAAAGTCAATACAAAAAGAAAACATGCAAAAATAAAAGAATATACCTAAAATTTGTGATTCCTATATTCCACTATAAACCATAACAATGCTTATTAATATGGCAATCTCAAATGATAACATAGAATGAAAAAGTGGTCAAATACATAAAACTTATAGGCATGCATTTGAATGACCAAATCCAAATGACTTCTAAGATGGTTCTTCACTTGGTCTTCATATAACTCAAGCTTGAGAGATCCATTTATCTTCTAAAAATCGTAAGATGATCACAATAAAAACCTCAACCAACTTCAGATATTTTCAAAGTTGGTTTTACAAAATATCACTAGATCCTAACCTTTACCATAGTCGGGAGGTAGGGTTATGGTCAAAAGGTGAAAGCATGGCAACAATGTAATTGTTTTTTATAGTCACAACCAAAAATGATGCCTATTAATCCAATAAATAACCATTTAGCAAGGGTGCAAACATCACACCACTTTCCCTTGCACGTTTTTGGTGGCAGTATTGTGCTTTTGAGCAAGGTTAACTACCTAAAGAAAGTTTGTTTAATATCCGACTACAACCAAATAGTGTGGGTAAATGATTCTTGTAGCATTCAACATTTCCTATGCAAGAAACCTCTTGTCAAGTTCATCAATTAACTGAATTGTAGTTCAAATCAATTATGTTTTGACTTCTTGCATCAACTTTGCCCAATCCTCATGAATCGCCAAGGTGTAGTTTACAAGGTTTATGCATGTTGTAC
>Ga0209611_10014805_pt1 | contig 10321 bp, 8 predicted proteins | sample S1TSphgellanicum_3_FD_187693 | JGI IMG/M metagenome (GOLD analysis project Ga0209611, IMG submission 187693) | Host-associated microbial communities from peat moss isolated from Minnesota, USA - S1T2_Fc - Sphagnum magellanicum MG (SPAdes) (version 2) | ecosystem: Host-associated > Plants > Peat... | reverse complement strand
ACCCAAAAAAAAAAAAGAAAAAAGAAAAAAAAAACAAAAACAAACCACCAAACTAAAATTATGATGATAACATCAAGATGCATCTTATTTACAATAATGTGAAAAAATTGTGACATTTAGATTGAAAACACAAAACATAAACATTGCAATTGAAAATTGTAAGTTGAATTTAGAAACTTACATAAAACAAAAATTCATCATGAAGTTTGATGCCTAATAGTTGGCAGTTGCATTGAAAGCTAGGCACTAACAATTAGAAATCATGACATAATTGAAGTTGCCCTACCTCTCAAGGCTCACACACAAAAAAAAAAACCCATAGTCCTAAAAAAAAAAGAAGAAGATTGATACTAAAGGATAAAACAACCAAAATGCTTAAGTAGCCAAATATTAACTCTAGTGTCCAAACCCTAAGACCAAACTAATTTGGTCTCCAACCAATTTTTGCAAATATGATCCCAACTAGTCTAATAATAACACTTGGTGGAAATATTCTTCAAAACTTGTGGGACCAAATGAACATTGTTCCCAAGTGAGTGTGTGTGTCTCTCTCTCCTTTATAGGAAGAGCCAACAAAGCCCAACATTCTTGGGGTGGGGAGGGGCCCCAAACAAACAAAAAAAAACCAACAACAACAACAAAAAGAAAAATCCAAAATTTGAGATTTTCAACAATAAAAACAAGGGCCAAATTTTTTGATTGGAAAAAAAAAAAAGAAAAAAAAAGTTCACAGATAATCCAAGGTTTTTCTACTAGCAAGACAAACTTCACAGATAAACCCTAAAACATGGTGGGAGGATCATCCCCACATAGATAGCCCTTGTACCTTGGACCTATTGAAATTAATGCCATTGGATTTGATCCCAGATATACAATAGCCAAAGATAGGAGTGGTTGGGGGGGGGGATTGGGGGTTCAGAGAATGATGATAAGATAAAACCCCATTATTGTGGCTGGCCACCATCCCCACCCACTTCCCCCCAAACAAGCTCACCCATTTGTGTTGGAGTTTCTTAGCCACAATAAAGCAATTTTTATTTTTTTTGGGGGTCAATTTAGTGTTGTAGCCAAAGTGATGATGATGATCCATTGGAAGATTTAGCCAAATGTTTTCTATAAGCTAAATATGAAAGTAATTTTCAAAAAAAAAAAAACACATATCGTTTTATGTTTTTGGCTACCTACCTGAACCATGTATAAGTTATATAAATTGGAGATTTTAACATCCTTTCTATATTTGTGGCTACCTACTTGAACCTTATATAGGGTATATATGTATATATCTGGTGATTTTTTTCTTAAAATTTGGTGGAATTATTTATGGCTATTGAAAATTTCAACGTATGATCACTTAATTTTAAGCACTTTTAATTTTTTAATTTCGCTTTTTGGCTATATATATAGCAGCTCAAAACAAAAGGCTGCCACAAAGATTACCCCATTGTAGTTCTCATAATCCTGATCGAACAAAATTCGTCCCTTTGAGGAGGCCAAAAAAATCATCCATTGGGAGGACAGACGGGAAAAAAAAGTGTCATCAATTGAGAAGCCAAACGAAACAAATTTCATCCATCGAGAAACTAGAGATACATGTTTCATCCATCTAGAGGCCAGATTAAAAATAAAATCATCCGTCGAGAAGGCAGACGGAAACAAATTTATCCAACGAGAAGCCAGGCTGGAAATTTTCATCCATTGAGAAGCCAGACGGGAAAGCTTTCATCCACCGGGAAGCCAGACGGCATTGATATAGAGACGAAGAAGGGAGGCGACGGGGAACGCGCCCGAAGACATGACCGCGGCGACGGAGCGTTGTTGCTGGAAGGAAGGGAGGGAGGGAGGAAAGAAGAGTGCGATGGCGTGTGGTGTGTAACCTTTTCTTGGCATGAGCAACAAGACGGGGACGCCGCAGCAACGGAGGGGGCATCTGGCCATGGGAAATGGAGGAGGAGGAGGAGGAGGAGGTGGCGGGGAGTTTGAGCTTCCACAGGAGTTGTTGTCTGTGTTGCCATCTGATCCATACGAGCAGCTGGATGTGGCGCGTCGAATCACGGCCATGGCAGTCGCGGCGCGTGTCTCCAAGTTGGAATCGGAGACCGGCAAGTTGCGCCTCAAGCTTGCGGAGAAGGAGCATGTCATCCATGGACTGCAAGAGCGAGTCGGGGATGCGGAATCCACTTTGCAGGAGACCAGCGCGCGTCTATCGCACGCATTGGACGAGCAGGTTGGAAGGAAAATCACACCCTGTGCTTTTACCTTTTTCTGCTCTTCCTCCCCTCTCTACGCTGCTTAATCTTGGTTTCTTGCCCCTTTGTTTCTCTGTTTCTTTTTCCCCCGCGAGGTCTTGTTCGCGATCCTTTACGCTAATTGCAGGTCCGTCGTATGCAAGTTCATATCAATGGACCAGTTGAGGGTTCACACCCTCTATCTACATGCTAGATGTTAGCCGCAATAATTAATCCGGTCATAGTGTGGCGATCGGGAGGTCGATTGATCATTCAATCCACGGAAACCTAGGGGCTTGTGCGTCACTAGGAGGAAGATTCTTCTTTGTGCCTCTTACGGTGGTCGAAAAGAAGGGGAAAAGCGACACACAATTGCGGTTGTCAGCAGACAATGTGGCTTTCTTCTATTACTTCTCTTGTATTTCTTTCGATGATCGTGTTCGCAAACACTCAAGCACCTCAGCGTACAAGTCAAGGATCTTTGCACAAGAAAGCTGAAAAAGGCTTCTTCTTGACTAGCGCATGGAACTGGACGTGCCTCTCATGGAGCAGACCTGTCCGATCTGTCTATGTTAAGATCCTCTCTATTTGCTGCCCTTTATCGAGGCATTTCTGAACCCAAACTTTAATACTACATACTGGATTTTGATTGATTCGAAAGTGCTCCCCTCACGTTGTCTTTGTTGTGTCAATTGTGTGTAACTGAACATGGCAAATGCAGCTTGTGAAGAGTTTCTAGTCTTTGAGAAATTCCTGTCAATTCTTCTATATGCGGATCACAATCTCTGGTGCAATCTTGTTGGCTTGTGTTTCAGCTTGTGCAGATGCTGTCCTGTGTAATGTTATTTTATGTTTCTGTTGTCTTGCTTGCAGGCAAAACTAGCCAATGAGAAGAACATCTTGGCAGGGCAGGTGAAGAAGCTCATGCGGGATGTGGCAAAGGTAGTTATCATTAACACATTCTGCACTTCTGGATTCTGTTTTGATGAGTGTGCCATTTGATGTATAAAGTGTTTCTGTCTGTCACCTTTGCTATCTGGCAATTGAGTCTTCCTCTCCAGCTATTATGCAATAGTGGTGTTATTGCTATTCCACATTAGAAGTATTCAAACTTGAAGGCAGAGTATATAACAGGTTTGAGCTTTTAACATGACTGCTGTTTCCTAATGTTGCTGTGGCAGCTTGAAACATTCAAGCGAACTCTCATGCAATCCTTACAAGAAGATGACGAAAATCCTTCAGTAAGTCGCTCATCATCTGCTGCTCAAAGCCTACAGTCTTTGTTTGCATCTTGTCTTTTGAAGCTAATTATTGCTCTTGTGGTGTTCAGGGTGAGAGTGGTGAGAAGCGAGGAGCTGCAAATTCCAACTTGGCAATCAGAAAAGCATCACGTGAGTTGCTTTGTTGCCAATCCAGGTTCTAACTCATTAGTTTCAAAAATCCCATAGTTTGTCCTGTATCAAAGACCTTGAATGCTGTAGAGAAACATAACTTGTTAGATAAGTACAGCTGTATTATGATGCACAATCACATGACAACTTGGCTTTGTGACCTACAGAAGCAGAGTCTACAGTGAGCGGAGTTCATGTCATTGAGGATGATGGTGAATCTGCCAAGACCTCAGGTGCAGAATCTGTCGGGACAGTCGAGGAAGAGGACCAGCACCAGGATCCTGATGGTATATCCAATCCACCTTTTACCAATTAGCTGTTTGTCCTGCAAGTGGAGAGAACAAGGAAGGGAGCTTAAAGGACTGAATTTGATCAGTTCTGTTTTAATGGGCCCTGTATGAACTTGCAGAGGCAAAACAGTAATGTGGAGACAGTAGCCAATCTTGTAAGGAAATTATTCATGCACTAATATGTTTGTGGATGGAGAGTTCTTTGTCGCATTGCATTGAGGTTGGCCTTCTTAAACTGTTGGTGTATCAGAGGGCCCCAAGAGTTCAAAGCCATTTGTGAGACTTTGTGTAGTCCAGATGAACCAGGTCAGCTAGCACAGATTTCTTGGGTTTTGGTGGGTGAGACTGAACAGTGAATTGTGTCTCACACTCCAAGCAGTATTACCCTTGAATGTATTGTCAGAGCCCTTTGCAACTGTAAAACCATTTCTGGGACTGGAGGAATCTTGTTAATCATCCTGAATTTTTTTTCACAGTTGCATCATGCATGCAGCATTACTGAGGTGAGGTTGCACTGGTCTATATCAAGCTGCAGAGAAATGCCAGGTTGGATATGAGTGTAAAGACATCAGAAGTTTGCCAGGTAAATACATGTTATGATATTTGAATTGATGGATGCAAATAGGTCAACTGTCAAGGCAATCACCATCTTATCCAACATCACGCTCAACGCACTCCTTGACCCCTCGATTGACACCCCAGCAAACTCCAACAGGATCACCACGGCAACTATCTGCAAGAGGCTCTCCACGGCGCTCCATGTCGGGAAGTGACACACACCGTATCCCTCTTCCATCCTCACAGCCTACCAGTCAGTCAACAACAGCCCCAAACTCTCCACCAAGCCATGGCTCCATGCCAAGTGGGTCTCTGGTCTCTGTGAGATTGGTTGTGTCCAGAGTGCTTTTCTTTCAATTTGTTTTGAGGTTTCAATCTGGAGCCATTACTAGCTTTTGGTTGGGATCCTTCCAACACCTGGTAGGTCCTGATGAGTCAATGTTTTAGGCGTAAGGCAGCATGGGAGCATGGTGATATTCTTGTTTCTTCTTAAAGGGCATATTGTAATCAGTCTGAGAGCCTTCAATCTCAATTTACACATCTGTTTCTGCATTCTGGCAGCACGAACACCACGGGTTGATGGCAAGGAGTTCTTCCGGCAAGCCAGGTGTGTTTGACCTGAACGGTCTCCTTTCTTGTTTCAGATTGTTGACAGGCTTTGTAAAATTAACGTTGTAGTCTATTTTTCATGCGGTTGAGTCAGCTTCTCTGGTTTAGGTGTAGACAAGTTTATCTGGAATGCAGAACTTATCAGGCCAACATTAGTAGGCTGGTAGTTTGGGACCAGGACTGTAGATGCATGTTAGGCCCTCCATGTAGCTAGCTGAAGTCTGGATTCCCTGCTTTTTCAGTTCTGTCCTGTCTTGGCTTGATGTCACTCTCATTGTTTTCTCTCCTGGCCTCATTCACATAGTTCAACTTCACAGTGAAAGTTAGGAACAAAATTTACTGTGTGGTCCAACTCTACTACTTATCTGTCAGAGATAGTGAATCTGTGATGATTGAAAACCTTTATGTGGAACTGTGCTCAGTGCTAAAGAGAAAGGCTGTAGGTCTCTTGTGCCAGATTATGTGCCTTGCACAATTCCCTGGAGTGTTCCTTAGGAATGCAAGCAATGGTGCTACTAATTGGGCATTGATCTATATCCTCCTATCAGTAATGTACATAGCAGACTGGAATGTAAGAGCCATGCTTTTAGACTGAAAACTGATGATGCTGAATGATTTCTGGCACAGGAATCGGTTGTCATATGAGCAATTCAGTGCATTCCTGGCCAACATCAAGGAGCTCAATGGTCACCGACAAACCAGGGAGGTATGATGCCTTCCATCTCATTTTTTTGAATTGCTGGGGCCTTGTATTCTCACATAATAAGCTTATGTTTTGGAAAGGCCATCATAGCAAATGTTGGGTGGGCCCTTCATCTTTGTTGTCAGCTCAACACAAATGGATATGGTGGTGTAGGTTGACAAAGAGGTAACATCTGTGGCCAAATGCTTAAAAGAAGAAGGCCTCAGATGATGTATAACAATCTGATTGGATGCCTACCTTGAGATTGAAAATGGGAAGAATAACTTCCTTGGTGCTATCTGCAAAGCCACCCATCCAATGTGATTTCTTCCCGATTATTCTCCAACTAGATGCTTCTATCCAGTTGTAAATGTTATGGAATTCTTTGCTGACTGCAGGAGACACTGAGGAAGGCTGATGAGATTTTTGGTCCAGACAACAAAGACTTGTATACTGCATTTGATGGGCTTCTGAGTCGCCATCTTCCTTCATAGGGTGAAATGCCCATAATTGGATGTTGGTCTTGAGTTCATGAGGATATTCAGGTATAGACAAGAATATATCTTCTTCTGTGAAACGATTGGTATCTCATCTAGATAATGTGCTTTGCTGACAGAACTTGAGGCTTTTGTTCAAGAATTTGCAGCCTCAGTAGCTGGATGCAGTGGTCTCCTCTACTTAAATCTCCTGCACAATTTGGCATCTGAAGTTTAATCAGTCCCATTTCTGTCTGTCCCTCATCTTTAGAGCATCTGAAGCGAATGGAGAGTCTAGCACCACAAAATGAGCTTGTAGTTTCTTGGACCCTCTGGCCACGCTTGGTTATGCACCCAAGACTCAGTAACCCATAAAATTTCAAAAGTGCGTTAACTTCTCTGTTACTCTGGATTGAGGAAACACTGTTTTCTCTTGAGGTAGAGAAAACAGTGTTTCATCATCACTTGTCAGGGACCAGCCTTGTGGGGTTTAACCACTGTATTTTTAACTCCTTGGCAATGAATTATTGTATTTCTGTTTGGTGAATCAGGTACCACTGTAGAATAACTCTTTGGCTACTTGGCAGTTTTTTAATTGCCTTCTTCCTAAGTTACAGGAGGAATAAGGAAAATGAAATGTATGCACAGTAGTGTACGGAGCTCTCTTTTTGCAAAGGTCTTGTTTTGCAAGTTTTGTTGTGTGAGTTTTGGGCTATCAGTTATTTGCTGGTTCTTTCATAAAACCGTTTGGTTCTTTGAGGGTTTTGAAGTAACTGGAACTGGTGGTTCGTTGATGTGGATTGTTTCCCCAAGAGACTAGAACTGGCGATTCTCTGATTCTGAAAATAGTTTTGAAAACCAGAACTTGATGATTATTATCAACAATTTCATCATCGTGATGTTGTTTTGTTACCACTTTGGTTTGCCCACCTTTTCAATAGGAAACTCCATCTCACCTTGAACCTCATGAAGTTCATGCTATTACCTGCTAAAGATTAAGAAACTGAACCCAAAAGTACTTTTGATGGCCTCGACTTTGTTGATGTACTTTCAAATTGATGTAATTGAGGTCTTTCAAAGAACATGGACACCATGAGGTGCGACAAAGTGAAAAGCTGTTCTTTATTATGAATCCTGAGTTTTAAAATGGGATATTGAGACCACTATTTGCTCTATATTAAAATTGTAAGGCTTGACTTGGAGCATGAGATTTTTCACAACTAGGAATTGCTTAGCGTGTGACATGTGGCCCGATTGCAACAATCACATCTTATGTGTTTTATTTCCATTTGTGTTGTTGCATTGGAATTTGGATCATCAAGTACATCAATTGGGTGTGAGACTGTACAACCTTATTCAATAGATCAATTGCAAGTAAAAAAAAAACCCTTCACGCAACAACTGGAAAGGCTATGTGCAAAAAAGAGCTGTGAACATAAAAGTTTCTCTTGAAGATTAATTTATGACTTGAAAGTTCCACTCATGCGCACCATAGGAGCATAGCATAAAGCTCTTAAGCTTTTTACACATTAGATTTGTTAAGTATCAAGCTCATACCAATATCTATGTCCCACAAGTGGGATCAACTGTCCTTTTCTTGGGACTCTACATGGTGCCATTGATACTTGTTAGTAAACAACTCATATTTTTGGAGTCCATCAAAGCATATAAGCCAAAAGAGTTTGAAATGAAAAATAATGAAAAATTTGATTATCGTCGTGGAATTAAGTAGAATAAAACTGCAGACAAAGCAAATATCATTTTATCTATTAAAAAGAAAACCTCTAATACAGTGTGTTGGTGCGGTTTGAAATGGATACGTGTAAACAAGTCTCCATTGCATTTGATGTCAAGCTTCAACTTTGAGTGGAAATGGAGACTTTGAATTTTTTGGATGAACAATATACTTATGCTTGTAAATATGAATTTTTAAGGCATTAAGGTCAAGAATCAGGATCTAAAAATGGATCTTGTGTAATTCATGGGTTGTGAAATTTTGAGGACATTAATGTGGTTCATACTTGACACAAAATTTTGAAACTTTACTTTCGCAAAGGGGGGGGCGGGTTATAATAGGAAGGATAGGAAGTGTAGCTTCATTCCTATTTCAAATGGTTTAAAGTTCAAACCTATATTGAAACTCGATAGTTTGGTTAATGAATTTGTGCCTTTTCAATTGGACTCTCTCCTTTAGGCTCAGAAATGAAGAGGAACTTTGTTGTACATAATATGCGTTATTTTGTTTGTGTGTGTGCTTTATGTATTCCCATGTTGTAATTTTTGGCACCGTCATTGTCATTTTCATTGTCCTCATTGTATATCATGTGGCTTCATGGTTGTTGCCATTGTCATTGTCATCCTTCTTTACTTCTTATCTATGCCTAACACAAATAGTGCACTATTTAATAACCTTCAACAACAACATGTCAAATATTTTACAAAAATCAAATTTGCAATTCAAATGTCGTTTAGTCAATTTCAACTTCCAAATAATAAAAATCTTGAAATCTTCAAAAAAATCACTAGAAGAATATATGTGTCATTGAAAGATGATGTGTTTTGCATTGTGAGGTAGAGTTGTTCAAGGATCACAATAAAATTTGAACACAACCGGTAGATTCAATGGAAACACTAAAATCAATAATTAGAGAATTTGGATATGCAAAAGTCAAAAATAAAATTGATGGATGCCCAACTTTTCCATCCATGAAGAAGAGTCCGACACAACCCATGTAAGGTGGATGTAGAATGAAGAAGGTCACCTCAAGAAATAAGTGAACAAAGAAATTTCAACCATGGGTAGTATAGTGAAGAGATTAGAAGGTGAAAAGACCAAGAGATGAGAAGACTTCAACCACACTTCAGTCAAGAAGCACGACTTCATGGGCAAATAGTCAAAAAGACCTCAACCACTTCTTCATGTGCACATAGTAAAAAAAGGTCTGGAAATGAACCTAAAAAAACCTCTTAGAATCTTTGTAGTGTACCCAACGGAAGAAGGGACACGCTATAAGCTTACAATTATTCCTTCGCCCCACAAGCCGATGTGAGTGGCCATTCAGTTTAGGTTTCATGGTGCTCTTTAAGAAATATGTAAAAAGCCCACCTCCATCCCAACTCTGAAGAATTTCTACAGTCAAGAAGCACGACTTCATGTAGGCATAAGTCAAAAAGAAAGATGTTCAACGACTTCATGTGCACATTTGTCAAAAAAAAGGTGCCAAAATGGTCGCATCAACCTTTGTCTAAATAGTCATAATTTCAACTCCAAACATGAATGAATATTCTTGGATGAGATTTGTTAATGTGGTCCACCTCTTGGATGAGAGTTGTGAATGTGGTCCAACCTCTTGGATGAGATTTGTGAATGTGGTCCACCTCTTGGATGAGATTTGTGAATGTGGTCCAACCTCTTGGATGAGATTTGTGAATGTGGTCCAACCTCTTGGATGAGATTTGTGAATGTGGTCCAACCTCTTTGGAGCCTTCAAACATGGGTTTGCCTTCAGCATATACAACTTTTGACCATTGTTGTGAAGTCATACATACTCCAAGGTTTTTTTTTTCCTTTGTATTTGAAAGCACCTCTTTGCATGGAAGATGCATTCCTCTTCCTCAAGGAAAGAAACCTCCTCCTCCTCCTCCTCTTACTGGTATTCACATGCAGACTTTTCACCATTCAAGATAAACCCTAAACCATAAACCCTAAAGCAAGGCACAATACTTTACACTAAGGAAGGCCCCAGCACCCTTAGAGCTATGAGCCCCCAAAGTAGGGGATGTGCTCAGGACCAGACCTCAGCCTGTTATAGGGCATCATGTGTAAGATCGCCACTTTTTTGTCGCCATATTCTGTTGCCAACTTCCAGAATTTTTTTGTGTTTAAAAACTTTTTGTCACATTTCAACTCAGATTTTTGGTTTGGTAGCAATTTTTAGCAAATTGTTTGGCTATTTATCACCAATTACTCCTAAATCCCTCTTGGGATGCTGGCTAACTAATGCATTGTCAGAAAATTCAAATTATAAATTAATAAATAAATAAAATTATTTTACAAAAAAAAATTGGGTTGTCATTTTCTTGATTTCAA
>Ga0209611_10014804_pt1 | contig 10321 bp, 13 predicted proteins | sample S1TSphgellanicum_3_FD_187693 | JGI IMG/M metagenome (GOLD analysis project Ga0209611, IMG submission 187693) | Host-associated microbial communities from peat moss isolated from Minnesota, USA - S1T2_Fc - Sphagnum magellanicum MG (SPAdes) (version 2) | ecosystem: Host-associated > Plants > Peat... | reverse complement strand
GGTGATGCTGATGATCAAGACAGCGGCTTGTTGGGTGACGGCGACGGAGATAGTGAGGACGTGATGGGCGAGTACGAGTCAGACGACGAAGTGATGGGTGGTGATGGCGAGACCGATTCTGACGTACTTTGATGAGGAGCATGAAATCGCAAGATTCTTCAAATCACTCAGAGTTACGATTTTGAAGCTTCGGATACCAAATTTTTTCTTTGCTGAAAGAGTTGCTGAAGTTGTGGACCGTCCTTTGACGCGAACCGATAACGCATTGAAGTAGTGATGAATTTTTTGAGATCGATTCGTCAGATCTCGGGACGATTTGCTTGACAGGCAAGTGGTTGCTTCGACCGGAAGTTTCGAGTTGAGAGATGAATGTCATTCGATCGCGGCAACAGAGCGCGAATGCCGTAGTTAGCGAATCACGGGACAATGCCGATTAGTGCGTTCAAGAGTGGGCCGCAGAACTTAGCCGTACGGTCCTCCGGCTACGTAAATCACTTGGCCATTGACAAAGGAAGCGTCGTCACGGGCGAAGAAGGACACGACAGCCGCGATGTCTTCGGGCTGGCCAACTCGAGCGACGGGGATCTGTTTTGCCGCGAAAGCTTTGAAGTCCTCGAATTCCATGCCGATTCTTTTCGCCGTGTCAGCTGTCATATCGGTTTCGATGAAACCTGGGGCTATCGCATTGACGGTGACCCCATATTTACCCAATTCGATTGCCAAGGTCTTCGTGAAGCCTTGAAGTCCTGCCTTCGCTGCCGAGTAGTTTGCCTGCCCACGGTTTCCTAACGCAGACGTGCTCGAAAGATTAATTATTCTTCCCCAACCGGCTTCGGTCATGTACCGCTGGGAAGCGCGACTCATGAGAAAAGAACCACGTAAATGGACGCCCATGACCGAATCCCAGTCGTCAGTGGAGAGTCGAAAAAGAAGGTTGTCCCTCGTAATGCCGGCGTTATTCACAAGAATTGAAGGTTTCCCCAACGCTTCCGCCACGTGAGTGACGGCGTGTTCAACTGCGTCTTCGTCTGCGACATCTACCCCAACTGCGATGGCGGATCCTCCGGCATCAATTATCTCGTCTCGCACGGGCTCGCAGGATTTCTCGTCGAGGTCCAGAATGGCAACCTTGAAACCATCACCGGCCAGTCGTTTTGCAATTGCGGCACCAATTCCGCGGGCCGAGCCCGTCACGATGGCTGTTCGAATTGAATCGGTCATCTCACCCTTCTGACTATTGATCAACTGAGATTCGATTCTACGCAGTTGACAACGATTTCCTTTGAGGTTTCACTACCTTTTGATGATGAAAATCCTCCGCAGATCCGAGTCATTTTCTTGTTGCGGAATGTCCTTAGAGAATTTTTTGGAGAGGAACCGCTTACTTGACATGTAAATAGTTAGGAAGGCGTACGAGGATTCCTCCTTGATGTGAATTTCTTTTTGGGAGACCTCAAGCCTCGCAGGGACTTCGGCGCCGCCTACTTCCCATCCAATGGGAGACGAAAACGAAGGCGTTGATGACAGTCTGAGGTTTCAGGAAAGACCATCGGTGCTGTCGGGTGACAGTAGGCGCAATTCGTCACGTAGATCTGCATCCGCTTGATGACCGTCGAGGGGACGAGCGAAATCTGCTCCAGACACCCAACGAGGACGTCTGTTGAGCGACTGCAACGTCGCCACTTGATGGCCATCCGCCGCAACGACAAAGCCCTCTCCCTCGACGACTCGTTGCAGAAGCCCCCGCGTATTCTTCTCCAACTCCTCAGAGGCGATTTCCATCATCACGTAATTGCGACACATCTGTGAGATTCCGTGGTCTTGAACCGATTTGTGTCGCACTGTCGATTTCCGATGAAGAAGAGCCCAGTGAGAAGGACCGTTGTGTCCGATTGGAAGCGAGAAGGGTGAGTGCGTGGCGAGGAATCGGGGCAATGGTGAAGGTTCCATTTACCGACGTTCGTCGGATGGTCGTTGGTTCGGTGTGCTCACAATCGGATATAGCTCGCGGGGAAAGTTGGTACGCAAGTCAGTGAGCGCGAAGACGAGGGCCGAGGTCGTTCGTCGTTTCAAGGTCTTACAGGCGCAATACGACAGTGGTGCGCCGCTCTCGGACACCCAATTGACGGTCGTCGACCTTCTCGCTCATTGGCACCGTGACGTGCTCCGCCACCAGGTCGCGCCGAACGCCGCGAAGAATTACAAGGGCATTGCCGACCAGCACATCGTTCCGACGTTGGGTCGCCTCACCGTTGCTCGACTCACCGTGTTGGACGTAGATCGTCTCTTATCCCAGAAACTGGACGATGGACTCTCCGTATCGACCGTGCAGCGAATACGCTCCGTTCTCGCCCAGGCGCTTGACCAAGGGATTCGTTGGGGGAGCGTGACGCGCAACGTCGCGCGGCTTTCGCGAGCCCCCAAGACGCTTCGTCCCGAAGGCCGAACGTTGACACCCGACGAAGCGCGACGTTTCCTTGCGGCACTGGCCGGCCAAAGAAACGAGGCACTCTTCACACTCATGCTCGCGACCGGACTTCGACGAGGCGAGGCGTTGGGGCTGCAGTGGCCGGACTTCGACGAGAGCAGAGCCACCCTCTCGGTACGGCGCCAGCTCAAGCGCGAGAACGGTCACCTCGTCACTTCCGATACCAAGACCCTTCGTAGTCGGCGCACCCTCAATATCTCGAGCTCGGTCGTGAACAAATTGCAACAGCAGCGTCGAGATCAATTGATCGCGTGCGAAAGAGCGGGACCCCGCTGGGTTCAAACTGGCTTCATCTTTACGTCAAACAGGGGCACGCCACTCGATCCGACGAACGTCAACAAGGATTTCCAATTGATCTGCGACGCGGCGGGTTTGGGGCGCTGGCATCCCCACGAACTTCGTCATTCGGCGGCCAGTCTCATGCTCGCGCAAGGGGTGAAACTCCAAGTCGTGAGTGAGGTACTGGGTCACTCGTCAATTCGCATGACTTCTGATGTCTACGGTCATATCCTCGCTCCCGATCGCGAGGTCGCCTCCGAGGCAATGGAGACTTTGTTATGGCGCGAGTAGAAAAGCGGTCCGAGGGAATTGGTGATCTGAAGATTACGAGTCGCCGAGTGCGCAAAAGTTTGGGCCTGGATGCCACCATATGTATTACCATATGGTCCATGGCCCGCCGCGAGGTATTAGTACAGCTCGATGATCAACTCGTGGAGAACCTCGACGCCCTGGCGCGTGAATTGGGATTGAGTCGTTCCGAGCTCCTGCGGCGAGGCGCGCAGGCGATCCTCGATGCCGATGCGTTGAAAAAAGCCGATAGCCGACTCCAATACTCGTATCAGTCTCTACCGCAGGATGGGGCCATCATCGAAGCTGCCGCGCGCTTGGCGCGCGAGACGGCGCCGCTCTGGTGAAACGAGGCGACATCATCTGGAGTGATCTTGGGGGAGACGCTGGTCGACGGCCCGTATGTGTTCTCACTAGGAATGCAGCATTTCAGGTCTTGAATGCGGTGACGTGCGCTCCGATTACGCGCACGATACGACATATCGACTCGGAAGTTCTCGTCAGTGTCGAGGAGGGATTTCCGGAGTTATGCGCCATCACGTGTGACAACATCATCACAGTACCGACGTCGCTCTTGCAGGAACGTCCGATCGGGTTATTGTCATTGTTCAAACGGGGCGAACTAGATCGTGCTCTTCGGTTTGCGCTCGACATCCAATTCTAGAAAGCAACGTTAGATGGCATCCGCACGAAGGACTTTTACGTTGAATGACGAGCCCGCTCAACAAGCTCGCGCACTAGGCGTGAACGTCTCGGCGGCACGTCGCGGTGTTGCGGACGCCGTCACGTGAGCATAATAAAACACGGACCGAAGTGCCTAGGTCAAGAATTCCGAGGGTGCGGATCCGTTCTGGCAAGGGGCCGAAGCGTGGGGCACGACATGACGCGCTCTGCGCTCTGATAACGGGAAGTAATCATCACCTCCAGTGCCACTTGCAAAGCACGCAAGTGGTTGTGACGCTTCTACGTATCGTGTCGCGCGATTCACTTCATGCCAGGTGACTAGAACGACCAATCCAAACGGCGCCTTACTTCAAAAGATCCTCCAACATTGCTCGCGCACGTTTTGGTGCGGGATCTTCCGGAAAATACTCATCGTATAGTGCATACGCTTGGTGCACTGAACGGATGTCACAAAGTCGAAGCAGAAGGGCAATGTCGGGTTCGTCGCGACGTCCGCGACTTGCGCGAATCTTCATTGCGAGCATCGTCCGATTGTCCGCAGTAAGTACCGCGAGCGTTCCAAATTGGAAGAGGGGTTGCCATTCCGGAGACTTAAAAATTGGAACGAAAATCTTCGCCGCGGAGTTGAGCCAATCGTCGGGTAGACATCGAGCACGAGCAACGTCGGCGACGACCTCGCTTACCGCATCGTGAGGATAGAAATCGCCATCAATGTCATACGTTGCCTCACGCGAGTCGTGTGCCAGAACCATCACCGCTCCACCCACGACGTAGAGTTTGGCGGTCACCTCTCTGCGCTCAAGTTCTTCGCCTACGTCGCGCAATGCCGCCATCATCTCCTCACGATCCATCAGATGCTCGCCAATTCTTCGGCTGCGACGAATATCCCGTGGCGCACGAACGCAGCGGGAGCCGTGTTGAACTCCCATTCGTGTAGGCGTTGGTTCGCAGAGAGATACCAAAATGGTTTCAGGAAGCGAGCTTTGTCGTTTACCCAATGAGGTGTCGGGAGATTACGACGAGCGGATTCCTCTTCGACAACCGCGGCGAGAAATGAGTCCCAATGCCTACTTCCCGACAAGTCAGGTGGCTCGTCTATCAGTTCTCTAAGTTCCCGGTTATTCGCACGTCGAATGTAGTCTCGAAAACTCAATAGAACCCTGAGCGCAGAATCCTCATTGCGAGAATTTTCGTGATCACTATTGACGGCCTCAAATATCTGGCGCGCGGTGTTGACGGCGCTAAATCGCGGTAGAGGCACTAATTCAATTCGGATTGCGAAACCAGCAGATTCGACGATGCCACTCAAAAGGGTAAGGGACGGCTCGCGATTTGTTGACTCAATCGAAGCAATGGAAGGTTGTGGGACGCGAGCGAGTTGCGCAAGTTCCCTTTGCGTGAGACCACGAAGTTGGCGTACTTCCCTCAAAACTTCTGCCAGTTTCCACTTCCCGTCCATTAAAATATGATACCGTATAACGTATCAAAAAACATGTGCCCGACCAAATCGGAGCAAGGTCATGGCCTCATATAAATGGGACGCCTTTCGAATGAAGCGTCGAAAAAGGTCATTTCCATGGGCGCTGCCAAAACTTTGAAGGTTCGAATTCAGGAGTTCACGGTGGTCGCGGTTGTGGTCGTAGTTCCCACACCGACAACTCCACCAACGAGCACCAACAAGCTAGAAGAGACCGGGTGTTCGTCTCCGCGTGCGGGTTTGTTGAGAACCCGACCCTTCGCGTACAAGGTGGTGGAATTACCACCGTCCAGGTCGATCGCCGTGACGACGCCGAGTGATTCGAGCACCTCGTCGAGTTGGTGCACGGTCGCCCCGGACACCTCATCCTTGCCGTCGACGGTCATTAACACTGTCACACCGCTCTGTGTCCAGCCAATCACGGTTCGTGCGTAGGGCTTGACACTGTAGGTGTCCGCGTGGACGATCGGTGCGACGACCCCCTGGTCGAGAAGGATCGGATGACCACCGATGTTGTCGCAGCCCGCGCTGGACGACGTCGTCAACGTCACGGTGGCGCCGGGTTGCAGCGCACTGAGCGCAGAACTCGACGGCGCTGAGATGTCGACGTCGCCTGACGCCACGGTCGTTGGATGCGACGTCGCTCCAACGTACGTCAAGCCAATCGTCGTGTTGATAGTCGTGGGGCTCGTCGTGCCAGCAACGGGCGTGAACTCATAGATGGTTCTCGTCGTGGTGTTGGGGATGCTCAAGGCGTAGGGAGCTGTGTAGAGAAGTGTCCCCGTGAAGGGAAGAAAGACGTTGCTGTAAGAAAGGGGTAGTTGCTGATTTATCGCGGTGATCGGAACACTGGTGCCGTTGACGGACAACGTACTGCTCCAATTGAGACCGGTACTCACCGTGTGTGCGTCCAAGTTGACCTGTTGGTGCGAGATCTGTGGGGTGTGAAGCAGGACGCAGTTCTGGATGATCCCACCGACCTCGTCGCCGGGGTCGGTGGAGCCAGAAGGTGTCAGATTGAAGAAGTCGCCGTTCACGGATGCGACGCAGCCCGGGGTTCTCTGGCACATCGAGCTCGGCGTCTCAAGCCCGCCGTCGATTTCGCCTTTAGCGAGACCAACGGCAATCGAATACTGAGCCCCGTTGAAGGTGAGCACGTGGATCGCGGTGCGAATACCGTAGATTCGACCATTGATCGCAAAGACGTGTAGGCCACTTTGGCTGATCTGGACAGAAGGTGTCAGTACGGGGCTTGCTTGGATGGGAGGGGTTTGTGCAAATCCGAGCAGTAGTGACGTCACCGCTAGCGTCACGACGAATCGAGCAGTCCGATTGGCGCGAAGAGAAACATCTGAGTATCTCAATACTCGACGTAGGTGGTTGACAAACCAATCCACCTTTGAAGGCACGCCACTATCGTACCAAGAACCTTCTCAGAGCGAGGTACTTGTTTCTTCTAGTTGACCATACGATGAATCCGCACAAAGCAATCAACTAGGAGCAACGATGTCCCTCTTTCGACTTGACGCCAGCATTCGCACTACCGGCTCGGTGAGCCGCGCCATCGCCGACATTGTAGAGAAGTCGTGGCGTCAGGAGAATCCAGACGTGCAGGTCACCCGACGGCACGTGGGAACAGATCCAATACCTTCGACTTCGTGGGCGCTCTCGGTGTTCGCAAACCGTGATGACCTCGCGTCGATGGACGGCGACCAGAAAGACGCGGTTGATTTGGCGGCGACGCTAACCGATGAGCTTCTAGCTGCCGACGCGTTTCTTTTTGCGGTACCCCTCTACAACTTTGGCGTCTCCCAACACTTCAAGACCTGGGTCGACATGGTCATATCGGATCCACGTTCGAGTGGACAGTTCCTGAAGGGTCGGCCAGGCGTCGTCGTCGTTGTTCGCGGTGGCGCTTACGGTGCTGGCACCCCTCGCGAGGGTTGGGACCACGCCTCGGGTTGGATACGGCGAATCTTGGAAGACGTGTGGGGACTGGATCTACGAGTCGTCGAGACTGAGTTCACGCTCGCGGGAGTGAATCCGGCTCTCGACGAATTTAAGGAGCTAGCCGCCGAGATGCGAGCCGAGTCAGAGCGTCTCGCTGCTGAGCACGGTCGCCACCTCTCGATTGCAACTTGAGGCGACGTCGAGGCGCATAGTGGAGAGACTTCGGTTGTGACAGTGCACTGGTATGTTGAGGGAATGAAATTCACCGTCGCCGTCACCCACGAGACACCTTGGTACGTGGCGCGATGCCTCGAAGTAGACGTGGTAAGTCAAGGTGAGTCAGTTGAACAGGCGGTGGCAAATCTTCAAGAGGCGCTGAGCTTGTATTTCGAGGGCGAGAAATTACCCCTGGATCTGGAACCACCAATTATCACCACAGTCTTGCTTCCTGCGTGAGCCCCGCGCTCCCCGTGGTATCGGGTCAGGACGTTGTTGATGCGCTTGGAGGAGCGAACTTTTTTGTGGTGGGGCAAAAGGGAAGTCATGTGAAACTACGCGATTCCAACGATAGGACCGCGATTGTGCCATTGCACAACGAATTGGCGAGAGGAACACTTTCAAGCATTCTTCGTCAAGCGGGTCTATCAGTTGAAGAGCTCATACGATTGCTGAAGAAATAGGAAAATAGGGCTTACGTAATTCAGCTTTTCTACTTGCTTGACCTGCAAGTGGGTAAGGCACTTCGTCGAGATCAATCTTCGGCATAGGTTTACGAGTCAGGATTAGAGTTCGTTCGTGAGCTCCTTGGTGGTTTTTTCAGTCGATGTCCCTCGGTGCGCGGCCTTCTACGAGAAGGTGATTGGGTTGCAGGCCCAACCGGAAGTTGCGGGAGACATTCGCCTCACTGGCAAGGGCGAAGAGGTTCTCGTTCACTCGGTACCCAAAAGTATCGCCAAGAACATCGAAATCGCGGTGCCACCGGCACCACGCGAGTACTCGGCATTGAAGCCGATTTTCGACGTTGCGTCACTTGATGTCGCGCTTGATTTGGTAGGCGAGATGGGAGGTGTCGTGACCGATCGGACTTTTAGCCTTGACGGTCTGACGCGACACGACGTCCTCGACCCTGACGGGAATGTCATCCAACTGCGCAGTCGTGAGAAGTAAGCCGAGCGAGAAAATCCGTCACGGGCAGGTCATACAGCCCCTGAAACCGGGTCCATGGACTTTCGCGGTGACTCTCGCCGAAATGTTCAGAAATTGAGTAAAAAACGGGGATAACGTGACGCTGTGGCTACCAAAAAGACTGGCGATACCGCAGCTGGGGATGTCGTCCCTGAAGCCGCCCCCCGAGGAAAACGCTCGTTTCGATCGCACGAACAGTTGATCGGATTAATCCTCCTTTCGGTGGCGTTCATCATTGGTTCATCGTCGGTGTCATCGGGTCTCCGCGACAGAAATAAATCAAATCAGAACCAAATCTCGATTACCGGTTCCGCGGAAGAGGCGGTAACTTCCAACTTGTTCCAATGGACGGCAAACTTCGCCAGCACGAAATCAACCACGGCGGCGGCACTGGCACAAATAAACGGGTGGACGGTCCAAATTCGCAATGCCCTGATTGCGGCTGGTGCCCTCAACTCCGAGATCTCATTCGGTACGGTCAACGTGCAGCCCAACGAACTGTCGGACGGCACGGTGAGCAGTTTCACCATGACCCAAACCGTCACCGTGCAATCATCCCGACTAAGCGCCATGCAACCTGTGCTGGGCGTGAGCAATCATTTGCTCGCGGACAACGTGCCATTCATCGCTCAACAACCGAATTACACCTTCAATGGATTGAAGAAACTTCGACCCGCCCTCACCAAAGAAGCGGCCGCGAACGCTCGTCAGCGCGCCCAAGCTGCGTTAGGTAAGAACGTCAAACTAGGGGCACCAATTTCAATCAACGTGGGACAGATCTCCGTTGATGCGCCGGGGTCGGTTAACTACGGCAGTGGCGACTTCAACACCAGTTCGATTCCCAAGGTCGTCTCAGTGGTGGTGTATGCCACATACGCCACAGGGTAGCTACTGCTAGCTCTGAAGTCGGAAAGTTGACCACGCGACGTGGGTCAGAGTTCGACGAAGGTTTCTGGATCCTCGTCGATGCGATTCTGTTCAATCGTCTCGAACGACTTCATCTGCGCCGCCGTGAGATCAAAGTCGAAGATGGCCAAATTCTCACGCTGATGCTCGAGTGACGACGCCTTTGGAATGGGAAGTGCGCCGAGTTGCAAGTGCCAGCGAAGCACCACTTGAGCCGGGGTGACGCCGTGCGCACGCGCCGCGTCGGCGACGGGCGGATACTTCTCGAGTGCGATGCCGTGACCGAGGGGACTCCAACTCTCGGTGATTATGTCGTAACGGGCGTCAACTTCGCGAAGATGCGCTTGCGCCCACGCTGGGTGCAACTCAATCTGGTTGATGACGGGAAGTACTCCCGTTTCGTCGTGGAGTCGATCGAGATGCGCTTCGTTGAAATTACATACTCCAATGGAACGAGCCAGCCCTTCGTCACGAAGTTCGATCATGGCACGCCACGCGTCCACATATTTGTTCACACTCGGCATGGGCCAGTGAATGAGATAGAGGTCCACGTAGTCAAGCGCGAGCCGTTCGAGGGACGCCTTCAAACCAATCTTCGTTTCCTTGAGACCTTGGTCGCCGCCACGAAGTTTCGTCGTAAGGAAAATCTCGTCCCTCTTGATCCCCGAGCGCGCAATAGCTCGTCCCGTCCCGACCTCGTTGCGATAGAGCATCGCGGTATCTATGAGCCGGTAGCCCAGTTCGAGCGCCGATGAAACTGCGACCTCGGACTCCTCGTCATCCATCTCGAGTGTTCCAAAACCGAGGACGGGAATCTGCCGGCCATCAGCGAGTTTGCGGGTGGGAATAGCGGACACGTCGTGAATCTCCTTCATAGATAGGTGAGTAGGCCGCGCAAAAGGTGACCGCGATGAGAATCTGAGTAGCCAACTCTACTGTTGTGTCACGCGTCAATGTCCTGACGAGCGAGCCAGCGTTCCATCGCAGCGTGGACGGTCTGGAATCGTTGTCGACGCCACCGGTGAGCAGTAAAGCCCTTCGCCGTAAACCACAGCGGTGCAAAC
>Ga0209611_10014801_pt1 | contig 10322 bp, 3 predicted proteins | sample S1TSphgellanicum_3_FD_187693 | JGI IMG/M metagenome (GOLD analysis project Ga0209611, IMG submission 187693) | Host-associated microbial communities from peat moss isolated from Minnesota, USA - S1T2_Fc - Sphagnum magellanicum MG (SPAdes) (version 2) | ecosystem: Host-associated > Plants > Peat... | reverse complement strand
AATTTTGTATCTTTGTGCAACAAATAACACCAAGCCTTCAATGAAGTGTAGTTGCACTAGATTAAAGTTCTTCTACGGTTGTTAGATTTCAATTCAAAAAAACTAGTGATGATATAAGGTGTAACTCCCTTGTGGTTATTAGTCTTTTAAAGTTAAGACTAGCAAGCTCCTCTCCATATTTTTTATTGAATTTTATTTAATGATGAACATTCCATGTTTGTTGTCAATATGTTTTTTCACAAAGGTAATCATGTGTTGAGATTTTTTGTGACAAGTCCTTTGTGGCATTAAACTTGGTGGGGGTAGCAAATGACACATTCCATGGTCTAGTTCACATCTAGCATGATCTATTCAATATTATTATTAATTAAAAAACCCCCTGACAATAACAATGTGGTAATGAATAAACAACTCATTGTGTAATGGTTTTGCCCATTGTTATATGTCAAGCAAATGAACATTATAGGCAATGAAATTGTGGGACATGGTTAGGTAATTTAAATGCAAAATGAATAGGTTTATGATCTATCCAAAAAACCTATGTCGTTCTTGATATGCATTGTTTTGATGGGTTGTTTGACCAAATGTGATCTAGTTGTGAACCATATATTGTTGTGTTTTCTTGAAATTGAAGTTTCATTTTATTGATAGTCATAAACTCAAATAAATGCCTTACTTCTAAAGTTTGTTTTTTTAGTACATCCACATTAAAATCCCCTAAAACAATTATTGGACAAATAGTGCGAGATTTTGATATTAGTTTTTGAAGTGTAGATAAAAAAATTGTTAAAGAGAAAGATGGGGGTTTATAAATTGCAATTTTGTGAACTACTCAATGAGTGTTGGTATTGAAGGATGCAACTATGAATCCTGATCCAAACATAGTTACAAATTCACATGAATCAAATACAATACTTCTAGCATACAATAACATGGTTCCTTGACTTCCGTATGTAACAATTGACTTGTATTTTGAGTGATTTGAATATTGATGTGAAGATTTATTTTGAGTTTTGACTTTATTTTCATTCAAGCATAGAATATGAGATGTTTGCAAATTGTGATTCATTTCAATATTTTGAAAATGAACCGATAGGGATCTTGTGTTCAATGATTGAATTATTGTGTGTGTTTGTCTAAAAGGTTGCAAATATGGTACACACAATTGCCATTGAATTGTTATTTTTAAACATTGCATTTCATTTGAAACACATTTGTCAATTAAAAAAATTATTTCAACTAAAAATGCAAGTAAATACAATTTTTTTTTCCCTCTTACGTGAGATAATGTTGTTTGTGATGTAAACATTTGGAGGCGAATGTAAACATGTGTGATTTAGTAATGTAATGTTTGTAAGATTGTGGGTTGTAGTTCAAAATGTGTTGAGGACTTTAATAAATTGGTCATCAGTTTGATGCATGACCTGGGTGAGTTCAAAATAATGAATGCAAACTATGAACTTTGGAAATTGGAAACTAAAAATTTAAAGTTTGAAATAAAAAAAATTGAAGTCTGAAATTTGAAAATTGAAAATCTGTAGTTTGAAATCTAACATCTGAAATGTAAAGTTTGAAATTTGAAGTTTTGAAAATTGGAAAACTAAAAATCTAATGTTTGAGATCTGAAAATTTGCAATTGGAAATTTAAAATCTAAAAAAATAAAAATTGAAATTAGATAAATTGTAAATCAGTGAAGTTTGAAAAACCACAATGTGAAATTTTTTAATATTGTCAATCAAGTTTTTTGACAAGATTTTTACACACTAACGAGTTCTTATCATGGTGCAATTTTGCATATTTGATGAGGTCCCCAATAGGATTCAATGAAAGGGATCCGTGAGTTTTGATGTTCGACAACTTCTAAATAATCTCAATGTGATTCACATGTAGTAATTTAAGAAGGGCCTCCTTGTTAATATCAACAATTGCTTTAATCCACTTAGATTTCATGATCACATCTACTGGTTCATCAAGTGAGCGAATACAACCTTTCAAGTTCCCGATCAAAACACATGTATTGGTTACCTTACAACTGTTGCAATAAAAGAGATCGTTATCTTGCTTTGATATTTTAGCCAAGTGACATGTTTCGCAAACCCATTTGAATAGGCAATGTTGATTTGGGGATAAACAAATGACTTTGTGAAAATTGATAAGGGAACCTCCAATTGTAACAATAACAATACATAAACCATGAATATCTATCACATCTACATGCAAATAATTGTAAGGAACAATCTTGTCATAGTTCCCATATCTATTCATGACAAAACAATCAAAATTTATGTTTTTAATTTTTGAGTCCAAATTGTTGATGACAACAATTGCATGGCTTGTTCTTGTTAACACTTGCCATGTTAATAAAGAAAAATGTAAAGCAAGTCTAAACAATGTAATATGCAACAAAGACAACTTGCAAGTGGACTACTTAAAGAATGTGCACACAAATTGAGAGAGGAAAATAAATAATAACAAACAAAGCAAAACTCAATGAAACAAATGACATGAAAAAAACTAGAAGCTAAATAGGAGTTGTGTGCATCATATGTGCGTCTGCAAAGTAACATATAAACAAAAGTTTTTTTATTGTTACACAAATTTGATTATTCAACTTCTAGGGCATATTAATGTTTTAAATCCAAGAGGTATAGGGTATAATGTTTAAGAGTTATAGGGTATAAGGTTTAAAAGGTACAAGGTATATGGTTTAGAGTTATTCCTATTGTGTTGCTAATTGGAATTGTTATTTTTTTGTTTTGTTGCCTGGAGTTACTATTGGATATGGAATGTTGTTGGATCTATTGTAGTGTTTTTGCTATTGGAGTTGTTGTAATTGTTGTGCAGTAGTGCTGGTTGGTTGTTGTTGTTATAGTTATTTCCAATTTTTTTTTAATTTCTTGAACTATTGTATCAAAATTTGTAACAACACCCAAAAACAAATATGAAGCAATGACAATTAAAACTAGATGATTAGAGCTCATGGGCAATCAAACTACCCAATTACTTCATCAACTCCTAACAATGGTGTAGATAATTATACAAATCCACCCAAAATTTTGGTTAAATTAACAAAATCTGCATCCTGAGTTTCTATCACATTTCCAGAAGCAACAACAAAACTTAGTCATTATGTTGGATAGCACTCATAAACTCCAAATATTGAAGGTCACATTCCTCTCAATGGAAATCTAGTGAATAAATGTAGAAGAATGGACAGTGTAAAAGAAAAACCAAAAGGAAACAACTATATTATCCACTTGTAGAAATTGAACAAAAATCCACACCATTGAACATGAACATAATTCAATATACCTTGCTCACTGGCAGTGTATTCCCAAAGGTTTTGATCAAATAAAAAAATGGCTTGAATGATAGTTCCCCATTCTCCTTTTTTTTTTTTCACTAGGTTCTATAATAAAATTGAATACTAGCCAACAACCCCTATATTAAGGAGAACAAAAGGATTCACACATCAATACTTCCTCCACCATGCAGCAAAATGAACACAAAACATCTCACAAAAGGAGATGACATTTTCCCACTAACATAATCCAAAACAAATCAAACCCCAAAATCAAAAGGCAATTATAAAAACAAGACACCAAAACCTCTAAGATGCATATGAGGCAAAACAACAATTAATGATATTTCTAATACACTGATGAAATGACAACCTCTTTAAAGGAGGGGTCAAATTTCCTTCATTTCAAATCACCTTTATAGGATGACCAATTGAATAGCTAACACCATCAACTTGTTGAATAACTAACAATTAGTTGACCACCTTTTCAAACACATACATCTTCATATATTTATTTTATAACAATTGACACAATTTGTTCACTCTAGATATGATATTTAGATCTCAAAGACATTATCTATTTTAGTTGCATGACTCTAAAAGCTTATGAACAGACACTAGACACAATAAACTAACTAGTTAGTGTGAACATTAGCAGCAAGGTAAGGCCTGAAGTGTGCATCAGGACTTCTATGTGATTGCTTGTCAATGGCAAAATTAGAATGTAATGTAATGAGATTATGAAACCTTGGCAACTAATCAATCTACTTTTAATTAAATAGCACATGTGTACATGACCCTACCTAGGGTCTTGAACATGTTTTCAATACTTGGAAAAACTTGTACATTTACAATCCAATAACATGTATATCTATAATTCTAGTAGCAAACACCAATGATAAATGTGATGAACACCAATTCCAAATCAAATGTAAAATAATCACAAATTCACTTACATAAACTAGTTACATGCTTATATTTTGGCACCATTTACACTTCATTAGAGTAGGGTGCTTGTATTTTCAAGTGCACCTATTTCTTCAAAATTTTCTATGTATTATAACTTGCAGAGATGGGGGTCTAGAAACCTAAGCGATTGCTACAGGCCTGTTCTATAGTTGAAGCCATTTTAGTGGCATCAAGATCGACATTGCAAACATTTGCAAACATTCGCATGTGCTTCATGCTGTACTATGTGAATGGCCCACAATGTGACTCAAAGGTGTGTGCCTGCATTCAAAATGTTCCAAAATAAGGAAGAAATACAAAGATTCAGTTATGATATGCACCACATGAAAATTAAGAAAAAAGATAAAAATTTGGTTAGGACATACATCGCATGGGAAGAGGTATTGCAAATGTAGCAGGAACAACAAATATGAAAACTAGGAATATCACATTGAGAATAAGCCATAAGGTTTGATTCAGTTGAAGCATTTAGACCAAAAAGATAAGGGATTAAACTAGATGAGCTTGAAACAAAACACTATCAAGATGGTGCTACTCATCAAGTGTTACCAAATGACATCAAGTAGGAAGTAGTTCACGAGGGCTTTGGTCAATGTAAATATAGACAAATTTCAGCTACCCCCCAAGTTCAATTACCCTCGAAGCATGTCATCAATGAGCACATACCTTTTTTTAATGATATCATGTCTTTTCTGGTTACTGAAATCTACATTTGAAAGGTTCAGGTGAAAAAAATAACACACTAATGAAGCACTACAATTGCTACAAGATTTGTTACTTATCACATCATGGGCGGCATGGGAGAAATCAAATTTTCATTTTTTGGAACATATGGAGGAGTAAAACCACCACCCATTGTCTCTTCATCTAAAATCAAACTTGCATGAAACCATCATAATCATGTTTCCTACCCTCAAATAACATGCACCTTATGCTCCATGAGTATATCCACCAAGATCCACTTGGGAAATTCTCCATTTCACCTTTTGAAAGTAAATAGGGAAGCAAGTGAAAACAAATCAATGCAAATTACACACCACAATGAAAGTATGAAAAAGTCCTCCAACAGTTTGGTGATAAAGAAAAAATAAAAATCCACCAAAGTTCAAAAAAGTCCATCAAAGCATGTCATCTCTCACAACCATTGAAATTATGGTAAAAGGGGTGGTGGTTCCGTTGCTCCTACCACTGTTTTAAGGTTTCATCGAAAACCTAATGTACTTAGGGTTACATCTACCCAAACATGGAAAATTACATCCATGTGAAAATTTTCATTATTTGAACACTTGTCATCTCCAGATTGGCCAACGAGTGAGCGAATTTTTTATCCCCAAATCCAAATCCTACACAGATGCATAGTCTTTTCCCTATGGGCATAACCAACAAATGAAAGCCTTCAAATTGCTTCCAATTGTTGGAATTGTATATCTAAATAACTTCCCCTTACAAAAATCATCTCTTCATGAATTTTAAAATTTTGTAACATATAATTGTCTAGAAACCATGTCTAAGTTTCTACAACCTCAACATCCCACAAATCATTAATATTCAAGAATTCATTTCATCCACAAATCATTAGTATTCAAAAACTCATTTGTAAGTTTTACCATTTCATGATTCCATGAAAAAATCAACCATGTAACATAAATTGCTACCTTGACCCTTTTTAACACCTTCTCTTCATCCAAGACATAGGATTTTTAACTCAAAATGCTTATCACCAACAAAGTAATGGAACATCACAACAATATACCAACCACTAAACTAACATAATGATAAACACATAGATAAGCATTGGACTCAAATTTTAAACTATTAATATGAACATGAAGTTTGGATTTAAAAGCTCAAATAATTTGGATTTTTAAAACTAAAGTTCACAAACCAAATTTATAGTCCAAGGTTCAAATTTAGCAACTTGAATCCATAACTCTTCCCAAGCTCACATCGAACATTCATCTACTAAACAATTTCAAGAAAGATGCATGTACCTTATTAAGGTTTAGTTTATAAGTTTGAAATATGCACCATGTTGCTAATATTGAAACATTGTCTTCAATAAGTGTAGTGCATTTATTTCATACCATGTTGAAGAACATTTTAAAATCTTGAGGGTGCATTTGGACTCCTAAATATGCACTATGCACCCTACATTAATACATGTGAAACAACCTTGAAAACAAGTGTATAACATTATCAATCGTAGTGGGTGCAAGATTGCTAAGAGGGATTTAATATGAATAAAAGTAGAGAAACTATTGCACATTGGATTGATCCCCTCTTAAACACAATATCTTAAAAAATAAAGACTTAATTACTAAGATTTCCACATACCTTTGTTGAAATTTGAGTTGATAGCTAAGCTCAATGAGTATACCAGCCCAACCTTGGTCAAGTGGGGCTTAACCTATATTTGGCTTGTAAAACCTTGGATGTTTTTGGAAATCATATATGGAAGGCACCTTATATACATGAATAATTTATTTTCAAAGCGTGGAAATGCCTTACATCTAAATAGTAGGTGTAAAATGTCTTTGGCCATGGTGAAGATCAACATCTATGTTGGTACCTTCACCTTCTTGAGTAAGGATTCCTAGAGCTAATAAAACCAAGGAAATGTTAAATTTGGAGTCAAAGTTCCTAAGTTATCCAAGGATGGAATATTTACAATGTTTAGAAGCAACCCCAAAGACATCAGTTCTTTTCTCTCAAACCATGAGAACCAAAGCTTTGAATGCCCTGGGATCACATGTTGAAACTTGCTCTCTCGTGGTCTTGGTATCTTTGATCTTGAATAGATGGTGGATAAGAAAGAGTTTCCCTCCTATGAACCTTTTTCTTTTGAATTCTATGATAAAGCCAAAGTGATGACCATCCATAAGAAGATTTAGCCAAATTTGGGTATAGATCAGATACCAAAGGGGGAAAAGAAAAGCGCATCCTTTTAAATATTTTTTTCATTACTTAGTAGAACCAAATATAAAAATCTGGCAATTTTTTCTTTTCTTTTTTTCTTTCTTCTTCTTTTAATTAATTAATTATTATTTTTTGACTCTTGTGGTTGAGACCCCCCCAAAAAACACTTCATTTTCAAAATTTTCATTTACTTTTTTTTTTCTTTTTGATGAAATTTTGCCAGTAAAAAAAATGGTTGCTTTCTATGAAACCATGAGCCAATAAACTTGAAGCTTGAGGGAGGATCACATACCTATTGGAACTTGTTTTGTTGTCTTGGTATCATATTGCAGAATCCATGCTAACTTATGTCAGGATTTTGTCCTATATATACATATATATGGTGTCTTATATTATGGAGCTTCAGCTCATGCATGATGATACATCCTTCTAAAGCATTTCACTGTTTTTAAACTCTAGTTGCCACCAGGTGCCTTAAGTGAGCCACAACACCCACCAGTGCACCATGGAGGACTGATGATATGGGGCCATGAAACCCTATTTGATTATATTCCTCTCCCATAGCTAACCATGGTAGTTAGTTATGTACTAAACATCCACATGTATCTACCTACCTAGTAGTCACCAAGTGCCTTCCTTTCTTACCTACCAACATAGTAACCATTTATATTATCTACCTCCTAGCCTATGATACTTACCCTCTTATCTAGGCAATGCAAGGTGAAAGTAAGCCAATTTACAATTTATGTAAAAACCGGCTTGTTTTTTTTATAGTGTAAGTGTAGGTTCATTTAGCCAATGTAATCTGGCCTTTGATAGTACGTGGGCTTTATGAAAAGCTTAATGCCCATGGGTGCGTATCCGCGGGATTTATGCTTTTCATAAAGCCCCTCAATTTTTTTATTTAAAAAAATTGCAACACCAAATAGGTACATGTTAAAAAACCCAAGTTGAATTTTATGCCGAGTAAAGCCCCTCACCATAGGCTTTTTACCCTACACATTTTACACAATAGGTTACCAAGGTGGAACCTTGGTAACTTAGTTGTGGTTCATCCACCAGAGATAACCACCGTAGAGCCATTAACCAGTGTTGTCTGGTTCCTACTTTTCATGAGAACCTGGGGGGTCCTTGGTTCTTGTTCAAGGAATTTTTTTAATAAAAAAATCTCCTTGGACAAGGACTCGAGGTTGAAAAAACAAAACATTAATTTAAAAAAAAAAGAAAAAGAAAAAGAACAATTAGAACCTGTACAAGACTTGGTGAGGTAGAGAAATTTTTTATCTTTATATTTTGACACCACACATGGTATCCATAATAAAAATCTTCAAAAAATAAAATAAAACTTTTCTATTTATTATCAATTTCCTTGTCTAAGTACATACATTTGATTATCAATTAACATGCATATTTCTTTAAGTGTTACTTACCGATTATGCATAAAGGTTGGTTGTCAAATATTTGCCTTTGAGAACTGTCGAAATAAGTTTTAAGGTTCATATTTTTCTAATAAATCTTTTAAAATTTCATTATTAACCAAGATTGTGCCTTTGCCCTCATGCTTTCTGTGGGGCCTTTCTAATAGGCAAAAAAAAACAAATTTATGCCATAACTATTATGTCAAATTTGTATCTTTCAAGCCAAAATGGATATAAGGCAACTACACAATCTCTAAGAAATCTCTAATTCCAAAGTAAATAGAAATCAAAATATGTCAAATAAGTTTAGGATTTAGGGTTTAAGCATTGAAAGTCCTCCTATACAAAACATCCCCAACATCCAAGTAGGTTATTAAATTTCAACAATTCAATACTCGACCTAACACCCATAAGAATCTGGCCCATTTTTTTGGATGCTACATATCAAGTGGGTAAGTTTTCTAATTGGTTTTCAGAAGAATTAATAATTAATAAGTAGGTTATTAATCACCTCATTAATAAATGGTTTTTTTTTCACGAATAGCCAATGAACACTTTCATAATAGGTTTCCAATGAATGGTGCATTGATGGTTCTAAGGTTGTGGTTTAAACAAAGGGTTTTACATAGGGATTATGTGTAGTGTAATGGTTTGGTATTAGGGGATTACGTAGCGTAATGGCTAAGCTAGCTTAGTACAATGAGAAATCATGAAATGTAATTTCTTGTTGTAGTGGTGGGAGGCCCATCATATGTGTCCATCTTACATGGGGCATTTCACAAAACAAAAAAAAGTTCAATTGCATAGTTACTATGGCTTATAAATTGTTGATCTCAAGGTATATAAACCATCAATTATCATATTTTGCTCAAGGGCTTGAGACTTACATTGAAGACTTCCAACATACCTACTCTAACTTGAGTCTTTTCTTAACTCAAACATGATGTTAGCTTTAGAATGTGAATCAAATAGCTAAGTGGTTAGGGTTACTTGACATGCCACTTGAGGCTTGTTGAAAGGTATGGAGGTAACCTACTTCTACTTGAAACAATGTGCTATGCAAGACTTGTAAATCTTGGGTGCACTCTTTAGCTCTCAAGACAAACCTCCCAAGACAAAGAAGATGATGCATGAACTTCATGATAAGATTATGATGGGGTGTTTCATGTTCATGTTTTGATCACATCAATGGTAAAAAATCAAAACAAAAGATGTGAATAAACAATTGAAGCCAATTTTTGTTCATTGCTTAACCATGGATTTGCATTAAACTCACCACATTTTGAAATTGGAGGAAAAGTCTATTTCTTCCTTGGACTAGAAATGAAACATGCTAAAGTAGGTCAAAAAAAATAGTTCTCAAATTATATATATATATATTTTAAAAAAAAGTTACATTTAAAGAGATTAACTTTTTGAAAATTATATGAATGTGTCAAATGTGATATGATTTTTTTAAAAAGTTAGACAAATAGATTAAATTTTTGTTTTAACCTACTTTCAATCTATGTTTCAAAAATGGTAATATTTTTCAATTGCACAAAATAATCATTTCCACATTCATACTGAATCAATCAAGTTAATAAACTTGCAATAAATCCATAAAATGAATAAAATATTAGAATTCATGGGGATGACCATACATAATCTATTAAATATAATAAAGACATCCCAAAATTTGTAACATTTTTGACTGCCTAAAATAAAAAAATAAAAA
>Ga0209611_10014800_pt1 | contig 10322 bp, 3 predicted proteins | sample S1TSphgellanicum_3_FD_187693 | JGI IMG/M metagenome (GOLD analysis project Ga0209611, IMG submission 187693) | Host-associated microbial communities from peat moss isolated from Minnesota, USA - S1T2_Fc - Sphagnum magellanicum MG (SPAdes) (version 2) | ecosystem: Host-associated > Plants > Peat... | reverse complement strand
TAAGAGGCCTCACTCAAAAAGGTCAAGGTACCAACATGGGTGCTGGTTCACCCTGGCCAACTTGCGGCACCTACACTGATGACTGGTTGGTCACCTTCAGCTTTCCTTTGAAAGTGTTTTAATTGATGCCACGTGGCACCCTGAAAATTTAGATTGTGTTTTGAGCCCTCAGGCTTACCTCCACTGAATACAAAATGAGGAATTACATTATTTGGAATTTTCACACCTTCTTTTCCATTGATTGTGAGGTTGGTGTGAACAAGTTACAACCAAAGAAAACTTTTCAAATGATGTTTTGTCTAATATATATCACTTTTTTTCCTATGCGTTATTTGTGTCACCAAGGGCACAAGAGAAAACTGAACTTGGTTTCAAAAGTACTTGTGGTAGACAGGTGAAAGCATGGTAAACCCACAAATAAAAAACGTTTGCCCAAAATTTAATTTTAAAATGAATTTTTTAAAATATAAATAATAAAATATATATTTAAAAACTATTACAAATAAAAATATGAAATCATTAGTTTCTCTATTAAGGTAAGTTGAACACAAAGTTTGAAAAAATTTAATATGATCAAAATAATTCACAAGTTTCAAACTAATTGGTCAATATAGTGTTCAAAGTTATTTAATTACATTAGAAGTTTGACATATTATGATTATAATATGCATAAATTGATAATACTTAAGTAAGTTTTAAGCCTCCATTAACTTGAATATTTTTTTAATGAATATTTACAACCCATCTTGTAAAAGAGATATTTCAATATGGTGTTTTTCAATAATAAAATAATAGTTCTACTTTCAATACATCAAAGTTATTTAATGGATTTTTTTTTTAAATTTATTTATTTATTTATTTATTTTTGTGACAAGGATAAATGAGCTATCTATTTTGCCATGCTTGCATTTAGACAAGACTTTGGTCTTAATGCACAAATGTGCAAAATAGGTTAGCGACTTTGAGTTTCCTTCATGAACTATATTTGTTGTTTCCATGACAATGTACATAAATAAAAAATAATTTGTTTCAAATACAAATAAATATGTGACTAAAAATAGGAATTATTAAACTTTTTGAGCTATAAATTTTGGATGTATATTTACAACAATCAAATTTAGTGGATTCATTAATAAATTTCTTTGGACATGAAAATATGCACATATTTTAGGTCCTTAGAAGAAGAGTGCATTAATTCAAAAAAAGTTGTTGTTCATTGTTTTTTTAATTAGTCAACCATAATCATGATTGCCCCAAATGGTGATATTTAAGTTGCCTTTCACTTTATACTTATCCATTTGGGCTCCACGCTACTTTGCACGAGCAGTGACAATGATTAAATTTTTTTGTGGACATAATAATTTTGTTGTAATCAATTTTGTCTTTTCAAAAGATAAATTCTGTAAATTCCACTATATATCGTTTGTTTCATTAATTTATTTATTTTTCATTCTTGTCAACAAAAGCCTAATTCATTGAATAAGTTCACAACAAGATACAAACATATAAAAACATTGAAAAGTTGCCAAAAAAGAAAACAACAAAAAATGATTTTAAAATGAAATTTGATCTATGACGAATTATAATTCGGAATGGCTTTAGAATTTTCACAATGATGATCACCAAAATCCCATCCTACATTGTCACATTAATTTTTTCTTGTGTATAGTTGGGGAAAGGGAGGACATTTGGATGTGACAAATCATGATTGAGGCCACATTGCTACTTCAAAAAATTTAACTTCGAAATTTTCAACATTATGGTACATGAGTGGAGAGTAAATAGTACCTTGCTACATTCCTAAAAGTTTGAAACATTTTTCCAAATGTCCAAGTGTGTGAAACTATGAATGTGTGACATTATGACATTTGATCCTTTGGAAGGCATGGCAAAATGTGAATGTAACCATTGTGAATATTAGCATAACACACATACACTTGTAAAAATTGACCCACATCTGTCAAGTATACCTAATTAGTATCTATCCTTTAACATAAGGTCATTTACAATATAAACTATAAATATGAGTTTATTTTCATATGTTGCAACTACTAATGCAAATTCAACAAATTTTAATCTTAAATGAATATTATTTCCATGATTTTATTCAACATCGTTGATTTAATAATTAAAAATTTTACACACACACACACACACAAATATATATAGATAGACAAAAATCATTCTCAAATTTAAATCCAAATTAGTCATATATTCAATATGATTAAATGATATTTTGAGGGTGATGAAAGCTAAGGTGTCTTATCATTGGCATCACATTAACAGTTTATATCATATGAGTATAAATGCAATGGTTAATTTGTATTATACATGTCAAAAAAATTCAATAGGGACTTACTTTGAGATTATTAACTTGAGTATGCATATGACAACTATTTATTATGCATAACATACAAAAGTAAAATATCTATGGACATATTGTGGACTGAATGGATTTTGCATTTTGACATTAGGCTTTTTCTATGGATATCAAAATGATCCAATGATTGATATTATGATTTTTAGGGACTCAAATAAAATTAAAATTTTAATCTTTTTTGTTAGTATTTCCTTGAGAAAAAGTTGAACATTTTAACGTGTTTTAGGGTGTAAAATGCGGGTTTCTAACAAAAATTGACCACTTTGCCAAATGAAAATTATTTTGAAAAGAAGTGCACAAACCTGTACAAAACTATAAAATTGTTGTAGTATGACCCACTGCTTACTGAACACTTGCTGATGTATGTGACAGAGAACAGGCATAATAGATGACTCTAGAAAATATTCTTTTATTGGGGAGAGTCCTCTTCCCAATGGAATTGGTGAACTTCCTTATCACCCTTGTTGGCAGGACCTCCCTCCAGGAAGTCCTGTGACGAGGACTGGGGGTGCATAAAGATTTTTCAGTTGAAATGATTTATCGTTTTCAATGGCCTGGGTTGGATGGCGTAATGTCATGGTTCCCATAAGAACTCTGTAAGATCTCAGGACAGCAGACCCTTGTAAGGTGGTACAGAAAGATAAGCAAAAGATAAAAGTTATTTTAAATGCCTAAAAATCTTTTCACAAGGAGGCCATTTTCTTGGGCGGGTCATGTCAGGGTCAGAGAGTGTGACTCAGGCTCCCCCATCACCTTACACACCTCATTGCAAGGGTGAACTGCCACCTTGCACTCCCCTTCACCTTTTGTAGTGAGACCTTTAAGTGACCATATTAAGCCCAAAGAATATTAGATTTAATCTCAAAGACCCTACTTTAATCTAAGCATGGGTATTTTATTTGTAAGATTTGGAAACAATTTAAATGAATTTTACAGTTCTACCATGCCTACCAGTATGGGCGCTGGGTCACCCAACACAAGAAACTTGTCGGGGATCCTCTGCTTGAAAATCTGAGAATCTCAAGGAGTCCCCTTTGCAGTTGAATGGGAAATGCAAATTCCCTATTCTTTTTCCATTTAGGGGAAAGGAAGGGTTTTTACACAGTATTGAAGCTGAAGCAAGGGAAAATTAGTGAAGACCCTGGGAACAAAATGAAATTTCATTTTGTACATTTTTGTTGCGATCACCTTCCAGGGAAAATAAAGATTTTTTTTGAAGTGCCATGTCTGAAAAGGGCAAAGCTCTTGAAGAAGGCCATGCTAATAAAATGCAGTTCCCCTGTGTACATTTCAGCATCTGTCACCTAGCAGAGAAAATAAGGCTTTTCTTTTGAGCAAGAGGGTAAGGGACTTGAATGCATCTTCCCTGCCTACCATTTTTGCCTCCAACACCTTGGAAGGAAAATAAGGTTTTTTTTTCATTGTTGGGAACTCAAAGCAGGGAAAGCAGTGCAGGGGAGAAGATAGAGGGAGATTGCAGCATACCATTTATGTCATTTTTCAAATGATTCTACATTTTGAAAAATCCTATATCCTTGGTTTTCCAGCATATGTTGAATCCCAAATTCTAGCACCATCTGGCTGCTCTTATGTCAAATTGCAAGAGCTTCTTCTCATGACAGATCCCTTCAGAAATCTTCTCCTCCAAATCTTTACACACAGACATGGGTTGTCCCAATCTGCTAAAGAAATGGGTCGAAATTTTCCACCCACAGTCTAAGCAATAGGCTTTTTATATGCTAGTAATCTGAAAAGTCTTGCAGCCTGAATGATTTAATCTCTATGTATTATGCCATTAAGAAAGTGTCAAACAGTGTGGGAAATAATTATTTGGTAGGATTTCCATAGTACTTGGGATCCTTGGTATGTTTCACCAGTTGGGAGGTGCCACATCCATGGATGTTAAAGTTTGACCGACACTAGTGGTGACCATGAAGGACTCCCACGGTCGTGGAAAGACGACTTTGATATCAAAACCTAAGCAATGCAAAAATATCCCAATGTAACTCCAGTGTACTCCAACAGCAAAATGAAGCTTAGTTGTTGAAGGTCATAACTCTTCATTGCAATATAAAAACCTAGGACACCCATATTTCACATCTAATAGAAATCTTGATGGTAGACATGAAGAAAAACGCTATCACAAATGCAAACATTGAAGATGTACAATTGACTAAAGAATTAAACACCATGAGCAACATAATTAACAAAAAAATGGTAGGGTCGACAGAAGACATGTTAGCTATGCAAAAGTCTTCAGGTATAAAGAATTATGAGCTCAATGAGCTCTAAAGCAAGCTAATAGCAATGGTGTGTGACCAAGACATTGCAAAAGGGACCTTTGCAAAGGAAGACTTTGATGACATGCATCTCAAATTTGAGACTTAGGAGCTTAACAACATGAAAGCCCTAAATCACCAACCAGAAAATCAACAATGGATGTCAAATACTGAGAGCAAAGACATTAAGTCGCAACATGATTATGAGGAACATTGATGCTCAAAAAGAAGTTCTTTTGGTGTGGGTGGATGCTAGAAATCAACCAATCTGAATACCACACTCTTGACCTCTGTTTCTGAATGCAAATGGTGCTACTTTCAGAAATGATCCTACTATCTTTCTTCTCAAATTTCCAATGATCTCCAATGGACTTAGCACAGGGGCATCAAATGAAAACCTCCCCCAACCCCCTTAACTCTAAACCCTAGAACATGAACCCACAACCAATTATTTAAAAAAATACAAAATTTGGGATAAATCCAAGTTATCCCCTACACCTCCAACAACCAAAAATAAATATTTAAAGGCTCCAACCCACCCACTCTGGGAAAAAAAAAACCCTTTCCCACCTCCACCTATTAAGACCCCTAGAACCGCACCCCCTCCCCCCCCTCCAAGAAAAAAAACTTAAAATAAAAATAAAATCATGACCCTCCTAAACCCCAAACCCTTCCATCCTTCAGGAAAGAAAAAACCGCACCCAAATCCCCTCACCCACCCTCCAAATCCCAAAAATGCCTCCCCCCAACACCCTCGCCTCCCCTCCCCAATCCAAAAGTTGATATTTTCAACTTCTTAGACTGTCCACCTATTCAAGCCAGTCTTGGACTGTCCACCCCATTTTAAGCCAGTTAAATGCGCACCCACGTGGGCAACCCCTTCCCAGCCCGTCTTTTTCCAAAACCGACCACAGTCAGGGGACTTTATGGACCACTGAACTCAAGGCGAAAAAATTAATAGGGTATGACACACCCTGTGCAACTCCCCCTGAATTTACCGATTTCTCTAATGTATGCCCAACTCCATTACAGGCATGACCAGTGAGCATGTGATGAAGATTCAACAGCTCACATGTCAGCAAACCATTTGTGTTGCCTTAGTATATTGTATGCATGCCAAAGGCAAGTTCTCAAATGGGGCACTTTAGTTGGGGAGCACTTCAAAAGGGCCGATAAGTCTTCTTTGCTGACAAACGATCAATTCAGAGGGTCCAGCCGGTGTTCCTTTTTTTCAATTTTCTCATGTCGCATCAAAACAGGCAATCAGCCACAAGAGGATTTAGTCAGATCTGATTACAAGACAAATAAAGAAGTAAAAATTATGGCAATCTTATTACATGTTGGCAAACCAATAGAACCTATTAACTAAATATGGGGATTTCAAAAGAAGAAAGTTAGAAATCTGCCCAAATCCTTCAAATATTTTTTTGGGGCTATTTCATAACTCTCTTCTTCCTGAAAATGTGTCAATTTTTTTAGAGTTTTTCCAAAAAGTTCCCTCGACCATGGTTCTTGGGACTTTCATTTATAGCAAAATGGCGAATTTTAGCCACGAAAATTTCACTAGTTCCAGCTCTAACAAGCCCAATTATATCTGCTGACTCAGGTTGTGCATTTTCAAACAATGACCAAATCCATCAATTCTGTAATGCCTGAAAAGCACGGGTCACAGGAAAATTTTCAAGTCTAAAACCTACACATGCTCAAGTTCGGGGCCAAGCACCAACATGGGGCACGTGCCATGACTTTATGGTAAATGAAATTATGAACAATGTTTCCCAGCAGGTAATGAGGGAGAAAAAGCTACACCAAGCAAAGAGTTGATATGATCTATATGGTAAGAGGAAAGTTCTGACTAAGGACTACTAGCGGGCCTCACTTTTCTTTGCTGACACATGGACGGTGCAATCCAGCAATGACCACTTGCATCCATTATCTTATAGCCAGAAAAATCAGTGATCACAGGAAGTTGCAGATCTAGTACTCACGCACAGACTGCATTGCTTTATTAAAGACTTCCAATCTTGAGCAATGTGAAAGCACAAGACGACGAGAGAAAAGACAGAAAAGCATCCAGCTGCAATAATATATTCCTGAGTAAAGTTCTGAGCGGGTAGCACAGAAAACCTTAACCAGCCTAAATTATGGCACACGGTTTGCACCATCCTAGAAGGACCACTTGGATCCTTTCTCTCAACCTCTAATCACAACCACCTTCCAAGATATTCGCCAGTCGGGGATAAATGCAAGGAATCCAATGGACTAATTCTCCCTTGGCTCAAATTTGCATCCTGGAGTTTGCTACAAACTTTTATCAAGGTTGGTTCCCTTGTTGCGCTATTGCCGTCAATCTCTTCACATATGTTTATACTGCTTTGTGGCTCAATGCAACAACAAGAGAAGTGTTCATCATCCAATCACCACGTGCAAATGCTTCTCACATATCATCACGTCTTTTATGTCAAACCTGGTATGTCTCAAACACCAAAACTTTGGTTCCATGTCCTTGAATGCATTAGTAATGTTATGAATATTTGACCTCAAGTAACGATTGTATAATGATTCAAATTTACACAAAGGCTCATCTAGCATGATTTTCTATTAAAGTGGGTTAACTTGATGTTTTTCTTGATTGCCATAGTGTTCACATGCATTTCATTGGGCTAACAACCAACGCAAAAAGACAACAAAAACTATCAAGGTCATTTGAACATCACATCTTTTGCAATTTCTCAAAACGTATAGGTATGTGTTTCACACACAAACTTTTATTATCTTGAACTCAATATGTCTTGCAACATCAAAACTAAGTTTGTGTTCTTATTCAAGGATGTGAAAGGTATGAAGGTTGTGATGAATGGAATGAGTGAATAATTAAAACATGAATAGGATATTTTTAGGTTTCAAATGAGATTATATTAAAGAGTTTAATTTGAAGAAAAGTGGGATTCACATCAGCTAGCATCACCAAATAGTTTTTTCACAATTAAAAGTTATGAATTTTGCATAAATAGAGTACTACAATATTAACGCTTGCCAAGGAAAGAGTCCCATTCAACAACAATAATGTTAGACAAGGTTTGTGCATATGCATGTAAATATGCAAGTGATGGAGTTGTGCAACAATATTGTTCAACAATGATCAAGTTTGTCACTCAAATCATGTTGGAATATCAACAGGAGAACTAACTTCGTCAATGTATGTTCTAAATGATTCAATGATTTGTTCTTTGTAATTTATCATTTGTCCATTTATGTTTGAACCAAATCAATTTTGTAAACATTCAAGTTGCATGACAAGGGAATGGGAAAAGAAATTTCAATAATAAGACATGATACAAAATAATGATCAATTAATTTGTTGGGCAAAAATCACCAAAAGGCAACACAAGTTTTTACATACATATTATTTTGTTGCAGTTTCCTTTTCTGGAATTTTTTTGCCTAAAAGTGATTCTTAAATATTTTTAGGGTGAAAATTTTGTTACATATGTGCCTATTTGTCCAAATTTCTAGAGTTCCTTGAAATAATGTTGTTAGTTAAATCAAGGTTTGCCTCGGAATGCTTGCCACCTTAGCTCCATCAAGAAATGGAAAAATATATATTGATTTGGATGCACATCTTTTATCTACATTTATTGAATTGAACAAATTGCATAATGTAATGAAATGTATATTACCAAATGGCATTCTTTAAACTAAGTGGAATAATCATCAATGATAAGAATTATGTATGTTAATCATTATAAGTAATGATTAAATTTCAAATCTATATGAAAGTAAGGTGACATAGGTTTAGTGGAATATCACCCCAAAAAAATTTCTATCACAATTATTTTGTTTCATGTTCAATCTATAAATATATATTCCATTATTTCATGGTTTTGACAAATGAAATGCTTATTAAAAAGCCATGGAAGACTTTCACAAGGCTAGTGTTCATGAATTAAACAATGGAGTCATTTAAATAACACATGTGGAAAATGTGAAGAAAATGTTAAAAGATTATCAAGTAGCCTTGGAAGACCTTGACAAGGTTTATGTTAAGTGAATCAAAAGTGCATTAAGTTTTAAAACTTATGCACATGAAAAAAAGGTCTTCAAGGAAGATGAAGTAACTTTTGAAGACCTTGACAAACATGATGTTATTAAAATATTCATTGCACATATTTTAAGAATTTTTATTAATATGTCAAATAGGTGTTGAACAATTATGAAGGAGCTTTCAAGGACCTTGACAAATTTCATGTTCTTGAATCAAACAATGCATTCACTTTGAAAACTTGTGAAAAATGTCAAATATATGTTGCATGATTATCAAGGAGTAGCCTTGGAGAATATTCACAAAACTCATCTTTTTGATTCAAACAATGCATCCACTTTGAGGACTCTTGAACATGTTAAAACGATGTTGGATAATTATTAAGAAGCCTTGGAAGACCTTGACAAGGTTGATGTTCTTGAATCAAACAACGCATTCCCTTTGAGGACTTGTTAAGATGTCAAAAGGATGTTGCATCCTTATCAAGGAGCCTTGAAGGACCTTGACAAAGTTCATGTTCTTGAACCAAACAATGCATCCACTTTGAATAGTTGTGAAAGAGTGAGATATATGTTGAATGATTATCAAAGACCTTTGGATGACCTTAACAAGGTTCATGTTCTTGAACCAAACAATGCATTCACTTTACGGATTCACTAAGAGGTTGAAAGTATATTACATGATTTTCTAGGAGCCTTCGAGGATTTTGACAAGGTTGATGTTTTTGAACCAAACAATGCATTCACTTTGCAGACTTATGGAGATGTCAAAAAGATGTTGGATGATTAACAAGGAGCTTTGAAGGAGTTCGACAAGGTTGATGTTCTTCAACAAATCAATGCAATCACTTTGAGGACTGGTGGAAATGTAAAAGGGATGTCACATGACTATCAAGGAGCCTTGCAAGACATTGACAAGGTTGATATTCTTCAACCAAACAATGCATTCACTTTGATGAGTCGTGAAAATGTCAAAAAAATGTTGCATGACTATCAAGGAGCCTTGGAGGACCTTGACAAGGCTGATGTTCTTGAACCAAACGATGCATTCACTTTGAGTGTTCGTGGAGAAGTGAAAAGGATGTTGGATGACTATCGTGGAGCCTTGGAGGACCTTGACAAGGCTGATGTTGTTGAACCAAATGATGCATTCACTTTGAGGAGTCGTGGAGCTATCAAAAGGAACCTGGATGACTATCAAGGAGCCTTGGAGGACTTTGACAAGGCTGATGTTTTTGAACCAAACAATGCATTCACTTTGAATGTTTGTGGAGATGTCAAAAGGATGTTGGATGACTATCAAGGAGCCTTGGAGGACCTTGACAAGGCTGATGTTCTTGAACCAAACAATGCGTTCCCTTTGAAGAATTGTGGAGATGTCAAAAAAATGTTGGATGACTATCAAGGAGCCTTGGAGGACCTTGACAAGGCTGATGTTTTTCAACCAAACAATGTGTTCACTTTGAGGAATCGTGGAGATGTCAAAAGAATGTTACATGACTATCAAGGAGCCTTGGAGGACCTTGACAAGGCTGATGTTCTTGAACCAAACGATGCATTCACTTTGAGTGTTCGTGGAGAAGTGAAAAGGATGTTGGATGACTATCGTGGAGCCTTGGAGG
>Ga0209611_10014796_pt1 | contig 10324 bp, 11 predicted proteins | sample S1TSphgellanicum_3_FD_187693 | JGI IMG/M metagenome (GOLD analysis project Ga0209611, IMG submission 187693) | Host-associated microbial communities from peat moss isolated from Minnesota, USA - S1T2_Fc - Sphagnum magellanicum MG (SPAdes) (version 2) | ecosystem: Host-associated > Plants > Peat... | reverse complement strand
TTGAGCCGCAATGCTCGCTGACGCACAAGGTCAGTCCACCGCTCAGCTACCATGCCCCTTGTTTTTCTTTTTCTTTGTCAAGCCCCTACCTAGGATACCCACACCTTTTCGTTTGTTTTTGTGTCGGAAATTTTGAATTGGTGGTCTAGGTATCCCCATAACTTGACCATGAATGGGGACTTGAACTGGCTAAAAATAAAAATTGGCCAACATTAGAACATACCCTTAATGATTTTCATGGTGATTTTTATGATTCATAACCTTTGTTCTAAAAAATCAAAGATTAGGTTTTAGTATGTAATCACATTTTTCTAAAGATTGAAAAAATCAAATCACCAACCATAAAACCATTAGTTTTTTTATTGGTTCTTTCATAAAATTGTAAGCTCGCTAAATTTTTTGAAATAATTGGTATCACCAATTCTATAATTCTGATTTTTTTCAAAGAATTGGAATTGGTGGTTCTCTTATTTTGAAATATTAAAAGAGCCAAAATTATCTATTTTTTGAAAATTGAAATAACCCCACATCACAAATTTATAGGTTTCATGGGTTCATTTTAAATATGTGTGAAATTTATTATTTCTTAGATTCGTATTGTATAAACATGAAAGTTATGTGCATGACTTTCGTGTGTAAACAACACAAGACATACAACATTTGTGTTTAAAAAATATGAATAGGCATATGACATTTATGTTTAAATAATGCACACAACATGAATGTTTAAACAATACAAATAAATGAATGACATCGATGTCTATTCCATATGCACTTATGAAAAACAAAATTTGCACGACTACTATTGTCAAATCGTGACCCATGAAGCTTGTGATGCACAACATTGAAAATAACCTTTGTTGATTAGAACTTGGATATATTGTTGATTTCCTTTGCATTAAGAAAATCCCAAAAGTAAAACATAAACAAAAATCAATGGGAACTAGTCACCAAACAATTATAAGCTAATTATAAATGAATGATTTTTTATTTTACCTTCTTGAGAAAGTTTCAAGTAAATAGTTTCAGCACATGGGCATGTGGTGGGGGCTTGATATTTTTTAATCTTCTTTTATTAAACCATGTGGGCATGTGGGACTTGCTTCTTGTCCCCCATTGGTGGAAGAATATATATATAGTCATTCACCCCAACTTAAATTAAGTTTAATTCATATTTTTTTCAACTTTTGTTTCTAACCATAAGTTTAACCAATTGTTTCTAGCCAATCAATCATTTAACAAGGATCATCTTTCTCCTTTTCAGTAACAATTAGGGTTTGAACCTCACAAACTTCAATCCTTTGTATTTTGAGCCCAAATTCTACAAACCTTGTTTTTAAGACCTTGTGAAAAAAAACCATGGCCTAAATTGACACAATACATATGTTTGTAATTTTTTTGGTGCTCCTTGCCAACATTCGTCCCCCAAAGCCTATTTAAGTCCTCCCCGTGCCAGTGGTCAATCTAGAAAAGTCTTTGTTGGAGCGGTTCATGCCATACTTTTTTATTGCTTACTTGGAAAAACAAAATAAGAAATAGGATGTGGTGGGTTAAACTTCAGCAAAAAATACATTTTGATGTTATTGAAGGTGATGTCTGGCATTGTACACCAAAAACGTTTCATAGGAAGTACCTTCAATCTTATAGGATGAAATTTTTAGCATTTGAATATTTATTACAAGAACTGACACCATTTGTTTGTCCATCTACAACTCAATTTGTTAGAAGACCTATCCCTCTCAAAAAAGCTGTGAAAATGGTCTTATATTGATGAGCACATGGAATTTTTCTTGAGAAAATGAATGCATTGTATGATGTAGGTGCATCTTTAATTAGGAAATATACCTCCATTGTATGTGATGTTTTGTCTAATGGTGACAAATTATTTTCAGTTTATGTTCACACTCCTACTAAAGATCGATTATTCAACATCATTGAGCAATTTTGTGACATCACAAGTCTGCAACAAATTTGTGGTGTGATTCATGATACACACATTCCTTTAAGTGTGGAATCAAATAAGCAAATCACATCTTCTATTGTAGATTTTTATAATAGGAAACACTTTCACAGTATATTATTTCAAGTTGTGTGTGATTGTGATTTTTTTTTTGGAATGCATACACTGGTCAATTAGGTGGAGAGACAGATAGAAGACAATTCAAAATGTCAAGTGTGTCGTTTTTTTTTATCAAGACAAATTTTACAAAAACCAATTGTTATTATTGAAGGTGTGCAAATTCAACTTTAACTACTTGGGGATGTAGCATATCATATTTGGCCATACCTATTGAAAGGTTACAAACCTCAAAATAATGATATGGTAGATTAAGTCCGATTTGATCAATATATGAACAAAGGTTGTGTTCTGATTGAAAATGCATTTGGAACTTTTTAAAAATTAATGGAAGATTCTAAAAAAAAATTAATGAACATGTTGATCGGGCCCTTATGATTACTTTGGCATGTTGTACCTTGCATATTTTTTGTCAATTGCAAGGTATGTTAAAACTAGTGGTTCATGATGTTTGAACATGAAGAGATCCTTTTGTGGGTTTTGCTAGTATGCATATATTAGTTCCATGAGAAGGTGAAAGAGCTAAGGCTATTGGTGAGAAGATGTGAAATGCGTTATTTAAATCATGGATACAATGTAATCCTAGATATTAGATTCACATGTTGTTACTTTATGTAAAACACATCATTTAATAAATAAAATTCATGTTTATTGAAATTCATGTTTCATATAACAATTGCACTTTGTATGAATATTGTATTCATATAAATAATAGATGCAAATCTCTTGTCAATTTTCTTGAACATCAAGAAGATGTCTAACTATGAGTTCAATTACAAAAATTTGTGCCAATTGTAAAGTTTGTTCTCTACTTTCTTTCCTAGACCTTTCTTCCATTACAATCATAGATTGGGCAATGGACTTTGTAGTCTTAATTGCCTCCCTTTACAATTCAAGCTTCAAAGTTTCAATTTTTCCTAAAGATTCAGCTAACTTCTTGAAAACAAATGCCATGTCACCACTCAATCTATGTTTTTTGTTTCCCACAACCTTGTTGGAAACACCAAATAAATTTGTTGCACATGTATGACGCGATTCAATTGTAATATTATCTCGAGTGCCCATATTGGATGTATTGGTAGAAGTGCCAAATGCAAGAATAGTGGATGGAAGAGATTATGGAGGAACACTTCCACCTTGACTTGGACCTGTATCATCATCTAGTAAATCTTCTTCAATGTTCGGTGCTTGAGAAGATCCAACATGAGCATAACCTTGATCAAGTCCATTAGGTGTGACATTTGCCTTTGTTGTGCCTTCCAAAATTTGGTTCATCCTATTGAACCAAACCCGTGAAGTAGTTGGAAAACTTGTAACACCTTTTGTTGTCTTTTTTTGAAAATATTTCTTTTTCATCTTGTCCCATTTGTCACAACATTGAATTGTTGTCCTTGCACTTTTTGCAAGAATAAATGCAACAAGCTTTTTACAAATGTCTTCCCAATCCTTGATTCAAAAAGACACATAGCCAAATGCCAAATATTTTTCCTCATACAAATCCAACAAAGTTGACAAAGCATCATTTGACCATAGTACTACCCTCATATCTCTCCTACTTCATTAAGATAGACTTGGTCGAGCTATGGTAGATGCATTTGCATGTAATGCAAGCATTGTAACTTAAGACCTTCATGAAAAAGAATGGAGAAGAAGACCCATGTAAGAAAAATCCTTTGGAAGTGATTAAGGCATTGAAAAAAGAAGAAGAATTGTGTTTTAAAAAAAGGAATGTGTTTAAAGAAGAATTGTGTTTGAGGAAGGACACAATTTTTTTTTTAATTTTTTGAGGTTGTGGGCATGTGGGTTAGTATTATTATTTTTTGGATTGTGGGTCTTCTATGGCAATAATAATTTTTTTCTTAAAAGAATGGTGGGCTACAACAATTTTTGAATAATGTGGTTTAGCAAGAAGAAGCTAAGTGAACAAGTTGAGCTAAATAGATGTGCAAGCCAACTTGCACTTCAACTTCTAAGCAGAATGAAAAAATGACTGTCATGGCCACTTTTCATGGCTGAATGGACAAAATTGTGTGCATGTGTGCAAGCCTTTTGGCAACAAGACATCACATGTAGGGAAATAATGCCCTAGTAATTCTCCTTTGTATTACCTACATTTCCCCCAATTGGTGGAGATAAAAAACCTGAATGCTAAATACATTGAACACAAAACCAAATACATTGAGCCCAAATCAAATGGATCACATTTGCATTGCTTGCACTATGACTATGAAGGCCATATCATATGCCATCTACCTACTTTTGTAAAAATATATGTGTATTATTACATAATTTTAGAATTGTATAAAACTGTGTATAAGTAACAAAAAGTGGTAAGTATATGTACATGATGAATCTAATAAAAATAGCGATGGAAAAGGCGGTGGTCAATGCATTGAATTATCTAGTTGACTATTTAAAATCAACATAAAATAATATCTACATTTAATTTAGAAGTATATTGTCTTCACTGGTGTTGTAGTGCCTCTTCATACTTCCATAAGTCACTACAACATGCAAAGGATCATTGCGATAATTACAACATCTCTCTCTAAGCAGGTTATTGCAGCACATTAAGGATTAGTACTAAAAATCAAGTGTGTCTAGCACCCTCCCTTACACTTGATTTTCTTTTAAAACTTTGAAATAAACTAATTAAAAAAAAATTGTTATGTCAAACTATATACCATAAATTAATTACCACTACTACTAAGAATAATCTTCTATACCAATATTTGTTCTAAAGGTTTGGAATTTAATTCCTCCAAGTGGTTTCGTCAAGAGATCAGCTTCTTGTTGATTTGTTGGTGTATATTCCACCTTTATTTCATCAAGTTCAAATCTCTCTTTTATGTAATGATGTTGTAACTCGATATGTGTGGTTCTTACATGATGAACACGATTGCTTACAAGTTTAATATTTGACATATTGTCACAAAAAAGTTTTGTAAGTCCTTTTAAGTAATGACGTTTTATTAATAGAGCTTTTAATGATGTGATTTCCTTTGTCGCATTTGCCAAGGAATGATATTCAACTTCTATTGTAGACAAGGCAATAGTGGGTTGCAATTTGTTGCTCCAACTAATCAAATTACAACCAACTTTGAATAACATGTTGGTGGTTGATTTCCTCTTATCTAGCTCTCTTGTCCAATTGAAATCAACAAAACCCACTAGATCCATATGAAACTATTTTTGAAAGAGGACTCCATAAGAAATTGTTATCTACACATAGCATAAAATGTTCATAGTTGCATCCAAATGAACTTGATAACATGCAACCATGTACATGCTTACATAACTTACAACAAACGATAGATGTGACTTAATGTGTGTAAAAAAAATGAGACTACCAACTAAACACTAGTAATAAGTTTGATTTATCAACTTAGTCCCCATGTTAAAATGTAATTGTAATCCTTCCATGGGTGTCATAGTATGTGTACAACTATCCATTTTGAACCTCTCGAAAAAAACTTGTGTAAGACCTTTGTACTAACATAACACCTATTAGCAAATAAATAACTCTACTCCTATGTAGACTTTCATTACCCCTAGATGAAACATCTCAAATTTTCTCTCAAATTGTTTTTCAATGTATGTTAACTTAATTAAATGATCCTTTGTCAACATCAAGTCATCAACATAAAATATTATTATGACATATCTTCCTTCTTCTATCATTGCGTACAAATTATGGTCAAATTCACTCTTAATCATGCCTTGTTATTTTGGAATTACCAAGCTCTACTTATTTGCTTCAATCAATAAATGGCGTTTTGCAACTTGCAAACCTGATCCTTTTGTCCCTTCACCTTGAACCCTTAGGGCTAAAACATGTAGACATCTTCATGCAAAATGCCTTTTAAAAATGTCGTTTTGGCATCCAAGTGTTGAATGGTGCAATTATTCGTTGTTGCCATCACAACAACTACACAAATTGTCAACCACTTGATGATGGGAGCAAATGTTTCTTGAAAGTTCACTCCTCTCTACTATTCAAATCCTCATGTCACAAGACGAGCCTTTAAGTTTTTGCACATTTCCATCAATGATTTTTTTCACCTTAAAAACCCATCTTGTAGTTATGGGTGTTTTCCCAAATGGTAAATCAACCAACTTCCAAGTGTGATTCCTAATCATTGAATTGTATTCTTGTTGCATGACATTCATTTAACCTACATGCTGGACATATACATGGAAGTTAAATGGTTCGTTTGTATCTAATTGTGTTGAATAAATGTAATCCTTGGAATAAAATGAATGTTTTGCAACTTGTCAGATGGTGTTATAATCGGCAAATCATGAATTTTGGATCATCTAGTTCTCACGAAAGGCATGTTTTCATGCACTTCAACTTCAAGTAACTGCTTCATCTCAATGGGTTGTTCAATGGGCTCTTCATTCCTCATCAAACTTGAAGTTGGTTTTCTTTGTTCTACATCTTGAAGTACCTTTTCATGGATTAATGAAAAAAAATAGTCACATTAGCCAGATCAACTACTTGTTTGGTAGGTAATGTTGAAAGACCCATGGCTCCTTCATAAAAAATTACATCCTTGGAAATTAGTATTTTTCTGGTTGATAACTCATAACATCAATAAGCCTTGAAACGTTCATCATATCCAACTAACATGCAAGGTTTTGATATCGGCTCTAATTTGTTTCTCTGTTCCTTTGGGATGTGTACATAGATTAAACAAAAAAAAACTCTTAAGTGATTAAGTTAAATGTGTTTACCTATGTGTAGGTGTTTTAGAGACAATCTTTTGTTTAACCTAAATGGTGACCTATTTGTGAAATAAGTTGTGTTAACAACTTCACTCCATAAGAAAGGTGGATAATGGCTTTCAACACACACAACTTTAGCTCTTTCTAGAATGGTCCTATTTTTTCTCTGATCCACACCATTATAATGTGGCATGTATGATGTGGTAAGCTCTTGTCATATTCCATACTCTTCATAGAAAGAAGAAAATTCATTTGAGAAAAACTCACCACCTTTATCACTTCTAAGTGTCTTGATTCTGATGTTAGTTTTAAACTCTACACATCTTTTTAAAAATTTGAATTTTTCAAAACCTTCACTTTTGGTTTTCATGAAATAGGTCCATGACTTGCAACTATAGGAATCTATGAACACAATGAAATATTTAGACCCTGACAATGAACCATGTGGTAAAGGTCCAAATAAATCAGCATGGATCAATTCATTCATTGATGAAGCACTTCGAGTGTTCTGCTTTGGGATATTACTTTTGCATTGTTTTTCAAGTTGATAATCTCCACAAATTTGTGGTGTTGACAATACCATAAACATTCCATCTATGGACAATGTGTGTAACTGTTGGAAATGCATATGTCCCATTTGTTGATGCTAAAAACATGATGTTGAAATCCCTTCAAGCAAATATAATGAATCATGACTTGTTGACGTGTCCATCTTGTACAAGCCATTAATAAGATCTTTTATTCCTTTTGTTATGATTTTGGAAGGTTTGGTGTCCATGTAATAACCCAACAATTCTTTTGTTCAAAACTCACCATGCAACCTTTATCTTTGATATCACCAATAGACAAAATAGTTTTTGTAATGTTATCAAGGACATAGAGAACGTCATGGATGAACTTTATTTATCCATTGTGGGAGAGGGCAATGTCCCCTTTGCCATGGCATGGGTCTATCCACTTGTAAACTTGACAATAGTTGGATTTACTTTTGTCTTAAGCTTACTAAAATGGGTAGAATCTCTTATGACATGAGTTGAAGCTCTAGAGTCCAAGTACCAATTGGTATCATTGTCTTTGTTTAAGTCCAAGGCCAACACAGTTGCCTTAAAGGCTTCTAGGCTTTTGTTGTTTGCACCAATCTCTTCATTGGTTTTGATTTTTTTTACAATGTTGGCCATCTCATTCTTGTCAAACTTAGGAATCTCCTTCAAAGGTTGAAGACATTCACATAGTCAATGACCTTGTTCACCATAATTATTACATTTTCTTCATTGGCTATGGTATTCGCCATGTCTCTGACCTTGTCCATTGTGACCACTTTGATATTTAGTGTTTAAAAAATCACCACCGGTCTCCTTGCATTGATTCCAATCTCGGTTTTGGCCACCTCTAAAAGCTTTGTTGTTAGCTTGCATGTACAAAGTTTCGTTGTCAACTCCCTTCTCATTAAAAGCATCATGTCATTGCTCTTGCAACAACAATTTGCTTGCAAGTTTATCAAAACTTGGAAGTTCATCTTGAGTTGTGATAACTTGAACAAAACTCTCTAAATAGTTTGGCAATCCTCCCAACACAATGTGCATGATCCTTTGGTCTAGGACCACCTTTCCAATGCTCACAAGTTGGGTGACAATCTCCTTCACATTTTTTATGAAATTTTAAAATGAGCTTATTTCACCAACCTTCAAGACATGAAGTTTGTTGTTGAGATATAAAGCCCTTGCAACATTTTAAAATTCATACATATTTTTAAAAATCTTCTAGCATTCTTTTGGTCCTATAGGGTCAACAACATATGTAATTAGATCATCTTTAATAAACATGATGATAATATCCATTGCCTTATCTTTTCAACTTTGCAAATCTCTTGCATTTTCTTTTATAACCATTGTTATAGTCTCTATCGCATTTCTTGCAACTGCTTTCACAACCTCATGTGCCTTATTCATCATCTAAGCACAAATGAGATCAAATGAGTCAATGGTGTTATCTTTAGAAAAGGACTACATGTCTTTTTGCCCTAAAAAACTTTTTCATATGAATGAATTTTTGAATAATTGTTTTTGCAAATTGTTATGAAAACTGCATATAATTGTTTAAGTAGATGACTTGTTTTTTTGTTTGTATTTTTAATAAATATGAATTCTTGAAATTTTGTCGATTCCTTGTAAATTCTATGTTTCATCTTTAAAAATGATAACAATTTCAAATCAAAATCAAATTTTGATTTTAAAATTTTTTATGTTTTCTTATATAATAAACTACAACTTTTCTTTCAAAATCATGTACATTATACCCCATTTATATGTGGTAAAGGACTTTTGAAATTCTAAAATTCTGGATCAATTTTGGAAAGTTTTTTGAATTTTTATAGTTTTAGAATTTCACATATTTTAAGGTATGAATGTTTTTGAATGTGGTAATAGGTCTTTATCTTTTTTTAAAAATTCCCATCAATTTTTTATTATTATATGAATCCTTTTGATAGTCCTTTGCAAAATTGATTTAAATTGACGTAATAGGTGTTCACTTTCATAGATCCTAAATCAAAATTTAAAATTTTATCAAATTGATTTTTGGTTTGAATCCCTTGACATTCATATGAATGAGAAAGGACCAACTTGTCATGATTACCATGGTTTAAATGGTAAAACATAAATAATTTTCTAATCTTGACTGTTTTTAGGACCCATCTAACATACTTTTTAACTCTTTTTATTGTTATTACACCCACCCACAACATCTTAGCTGGACATACTAACTCCCATAACTTTTTGTGCTTGAGAGTTCAATTATAATTTCTACTTTCCAAATGCCATAGTTTACTACTCCTTGTAATTTATGAAATTCTACCATGTTAAAGAACTAATGTTCCATATTCAAAGTAAGACAAGGACATAATTCAGAAAATACACTAATCAATCAATGCATAAACATTTCTCAGACCGATTGCTCTAATATCATGTAAAATATATGCATATTATTACATGATCTAAGAATTATAAAAAATTGTGTATAATTAACAGAAAGTAGTATATATATATACACACAATGGATCTAACATAGTGGTGGAAGTACTAATGGTCAATGCATTCATGAGTTATTTAGTTGCTTATCTAAGATCTATGTAAAATAATATCTAGATTTAATTTAAAACTATATTGTCTTTGATGGTGCTATAGTGCCTTTTCATACTTCCATAAGTCGTTGCAACATGCAAAGGATCATTGCAATAACTATAATGTCTCTCTATATTGTAACAAATTACTTCAACACATTAAGGATCAATACAAAAAATTAAGTGTGTCTAGCAACATTTGTAATGCCTTCAAGAATTTGGTTTTTTTATGTTGAACGCAAACCCATCAACATAGCTGTGAATTAGTGTGGTGCCAATATTAACCAAAAGATGTTGTGGACTTGGTTGTTCAATATACATAGGTTTAGCAATTTTATCAACATTGCATATCTAATGTGCAACTCAAAAATTATCCTACTTTTTTATTTTGATCCAAGGAC
>Ga0209611_10014795_pt1 | contig 10324 bp, 7 predicted proteins | sample S1TSphgellanicum_3_FD_187693 | JGI IMG/M metagenome (GOLD analysis project Ga0209611, IMG submission 187693) | Host-associated microbial communities from peat moss isolated from Minnesota, USA - S1T2_Fc - Sphagnum magellanicum MG (SPAdes) (version 2) | ecosystem: Host-associated > Plants > Peat... | reverse complement strand
CCGAATACTCCGACAGCACAAGCATCCATGCTACTGGGATTGTCTTGATCTGTACTGCTATTCCTAGATTCAGAAGCTCGCGTCCGTCAATTGCAGATCGCAGCGGAAGAGAAAAAAACATGCAGACCGACTTGCAACGCTTACTAAGCTTTCGTTCTTCCTTTCTTCCTTCCTCTTTTCTTCTCCCCTGTCCGTTAAAATTAAGGTCCTACTTATCATTCGTCTAGCCGTTTCTGGCTTCTTCCAGAAGCTTGGTTAGCCCTTCGCAGATTGTTTCCCCCCAAAGCTCATCAATGAGGCGCCGCAATCCCTCATCAAATTCGCCGTCAAAGAGCCATGCATTCCATGCAAAGGAAATACCATCAACACAAAATTAGAGATCCGCCGTCACTCTCCATTAGAGGCGGCCAAACCGTCCCTTCGTTCACACGTCAAGTCCAGTCTAGAGAGTTTTCTGGAACGGTCACCCATTGTCCGGCTACATTACAACCATAGGGTATGGGTAAACCTATCCTTGGGTGGTACCACTAGGAATGTCACACCTTCATTTTTTTGGACCCATCAAACTTTTGAAATCATAGGAAACATTTAAATAAATATTTTAAACAAAAATTTAATGAGTACATTTATTAGGTTTCATAGATTTTGAAATTTTCAATAATATTAAAAATATTGTGTCTTTTGATCTTCTTAATCATTGCATTCAAAAAAAGTTTCAAGAACATAACATTGATTCTTTTCCTTGAACTTTTTGGTCATGAACACAAATTTGAAACATGATTTCAGATTTTTTTGAGATTTTTTTCCTAAGGTAATTTTGAAGTCATTCTATTTTTTAATTAGGTAATTAATTAAGTAAGTATAATTTAATTATGAATTTCCAAAGTTAAAGCTATTGGTTCCTAAACGGGCCATCTCTATTAAAAATATAAAATTTTGACAATTTTCACTTTTTAAATTCCAAAATAATCATATATTAAGGCATGCAATGGATAAACATGAACCAAAAAATATTATAGTTGTGAGAACATTTTAAAAATGTCCTAGGAAAATGATTTGGCCATTTTTTTTTTTAAGGAATTCCTTGAGGTAGTTGTTAATGGTGCCACTAAAGGTGGGTTTACTTGTATGGCAAAAATTGCATGTGTGGGTCACCATTATACATAGCTCTTAAGATTTTGAAGTCAAAGAAACATGATGCCAAGGTATTATTTTTGTTCCTATGTTTATGTATTTCATTCATAGTTAAAGTTAAAAATAAATGAGGCATACCAAATTCTTCTACCATTGTTAATAAATCTTGTAATTGGGACATATGCCATGTATGAGAACCTTGAATTGATGATGGAAGCTTGTATTTTATTATATATCCAAAAATTTCAGCATTAATCATTTATGGGTTTTTTGTTTTAATGATTTGTATTTTTTTTAAAACAACTATTATAAGTACGTTTAATCAATTGAAGTGATTGTGAAAGATCATACATGGTTAATAAATATGGGTTATACAATGTAAATGATGAAAATAATGAACTCATCGAATTCTAAATATTCATGCATTAATATTTTACCACCCTAAGCACCATATCCGTGTGGAAATACAAAAAGGAATAAAATAATTTTTAAAGTCATATATTTTTGTATTATCTTGTAATCCATTAGATTGAACTATAAATTTTTCATGACATACTTTAAAATGCAACTGCTATTGAATTCATTAAATTGTTCAAAAATAGTCATGTATTGTTTATAGTTTCCATGTTTTGGGAGAAATGGGGAAAAACAATATATATAAAATCATGATGAAATATTCCTTATTTAAAATACCATCCCAATTCAATAAAGGACTATTTAATAAACTTGAATCTATTATTTCATTAGTGTTGAAACCCCATATATATGTAATCCAATGTTTTAAAAATACAAGAATTGTATATAATATGGATGTTTTGACAAAAGATATTTCATATAAATTGGTGATATGTGGGTCACATTCAATATAACATTATATATATATCCTTTCCATTTGAAGTAATTGTATACTTAAATAATAAGCAATGAACAATGTCATAAAATGTACATTTAAATTCATTAATATTTAAATTATTATACATCTTATATAATTTTTTGAAATGTTTATGTTGATGATTAAGTTTGGTTAGTCCACATATTACAGAACATATTGTGTTTTAAAACATATTTGCTGATTAACTAATCCATTTATCATACAATTCATTTCAAGAATTCCAATTGTAATTATAATGTTGATAACATTGCATTCATCGCAATTGAACCCGATCATAAACATCCTTTTTTAATTTCATTTTTCAAATATGAAAAATGACATGTGGTTTCCAACCTACCATATCCTTATGAAACAACTTTAAACCAATTTTAAGATTATTCCATATATATATTATTTTAAATTAATATATTAAAAGTGAATTAGGGTTTTATAAAACTTCTCTATGTGAGGAAAACTAGTGCATTAAACTGGCTTTTTAGGAGGCCTTTTTAAAGCATTTCCTGTATGTGGTATTACAAAATTAGGGGAAACATTTGAAATATGTAATATTTTGGTATATGCTTTTTTAATGCATGGATGAAATGAGTTTTTTTTGGGTGAAAGATCATAACCACTTTGGACCAATGATCTAAAGGTTAAATAAACTTCCCCTCTTGCACATTAAATGAATTGAAAGTGGATTGGAGTAGTATCCAAAGTGAACCAACCTTTCAAAAACTTGATGTAAATACATATTGATGTTAATTTACTTGGGTTTCCAAATTTTTTTAAGATTTTAGGTGTTGGGTTCACAAAGAGATTGAAGAATTGATCAAAAGCTAGAATATGGACATGCAATTAATTTCTCCCCCATAATCAATTTGTTCTAACCCTTTGTTGTTATTACTTTTTCTCTTTCTAAAGAAATACCAATTGTTTTGACAATGAAATTTTTTTTGGTTTTTGATTATGGCACTCGAATTAAATTTACACCAAAGCAAAATGATCCAAGAAAAAAAAATGGTATGTGCATGGTACGAAAAAACTTCATGGTGATGAAATTGAATCATTACTATATACAACACTAGATTGTGTATTGTATAATTTTTTTTGTGTAAAACAAATGCAAAATTTGCATTTTTTGAAAATGTAAACTAGTAACTTTTGTCTATGATTATGTAATTCTTTTCATTTGTTTGAAAAGAAGTCTAATTGCAAAGTTGTAATAGGCATCCAATGGATGGTGCATTGGTCAGTGTTGGTTCGTTGTGGTCTTGGTTTTGGACCACCCAACTTTGGTAATGTTCTGTGAACAATTCCCACAATTTGCAAACAATAATTTGAAAATAATAATTTACAATGAAAATATCTACCCAAATTGCTTTACATATTAAATTTAGAATTATCATAAAAATTATGGTAATTATTGTACTTGAAACAAAACACTACCTTGACTGATTTTGCATAATTATCACCATTGAAATGAACATAAACACGAAATGAAAATTGAACCCACCATTTAGAATAATCACATTTATCAAATTTAATATAAAATCATAATAGTACGTACATTTAAAAAAAATTAAAATCAAAATTTAACATAATAATTATAAATAAAAAAAATGTGAAAATTTTAAATTATAAAAAATATTTCTAAATTAATTAAATTTTTTTTCAATGGATGAAACCTTGGCAATTAAATTGTCGTATATATAATTTTGGATTTTTAAAAATTGTACTACAATAATTAGCTTATTTGAATTACAATAAGTTATTATTAGTGGTTTTTTATTTACCATAATAAATTACCTTAGTTAGGTTCACTATAAAAAGATTAAATTTTAAAAATAAAATAAAATTATTTTAAACAAAAAAAATTGAATTAAAAAAATCGAATTATTTTTGGAGTTTTTTTGAATAATTCAATCAAAAAAATAAATTATAAATTGATTCACATTACACCTCATTTTATTTTTTCACACGTGCCTCTTGGCTCCATCATAGTGGGGGAATGGGCAAGTTACATGTATAGGTGTATAGCGATAAGATTATGTGTAGGTTTAAGTTTGTAAAAGAAAATTTTGAAAAAAATATTTAGTTTTTTATTTTTAAAATAAATATTAAGAAAAAAAAAAACCCAACTACCATGGCCCAACAATCTGATTATGACAACATTTTCTACAAAAAACTATAATTTATATTAAAATAAATTTATGTAAAAAAAACTAAATACCACTCCATGGTGGCTTAACTACCACCACACTTGGAACCTCCCTCCTACCTCCATCCTCATTGTGGGGGTAATAGGTATGTTACATGTATAAGACCTACTTTGGCCCTTACAAAGTAGAAGCAATGATCATCATTTATATTGATCCATGTGCTTTGTAGTTAAGGTTTAAGTCATAGGAACCCTATTGTCAACAAGCTTTTCCTTTTCCTTTATTGGATTAAAATCATCAACATCTTGTCCTATTATGCCAATAGAGAGATCTAGACAAAGAGAGAGGGGGGAGAAAAATAGGTGTTTGATTGGAGGACTTGGTGTAGTTTGGTGGCAATAGTGGCAATAGGAGTAGGAATAATGTTCATACCTTGAATTCGTGGGCAAAATGTGCTTGATTGTGCAACCTTAGAGCTTTGTGTCAGCTACTTTCAAATGTAGTGTGCACCTTTTCTTCCTTGAGATGTATTTATTCTTACATGTTCTTTTTTTTTTCTTATTTGTGTGTTTTTTTGACCTAGTCATTTTGTGAAGTGTGTGTTCCCTTTTCTTTGATTTTTTGTTTGTGTGTGTGTGTGCACATGCGCACATTTGTTTAGTTTGTTGCAATGTATTTATAATGACTTGGGTTTTGGGTTTGTGATCAAAATTATTGCAAAAGAAATGATGGTTTTGGGATTTTCGATGTTTTAATGACTTTGGGGTGAATGTGGCTATTTTGAGAATATGTTGTTGATGAAATTCATAAGATTCACGGTTGTGGTTCCAAAAAAAGGAAAAAGGACTCAAGGACTCGAAACAAATTTAAGTGAGAAAAATTGACTAATTTCATTTAAGATAATTCATGTGACAGTGGTGAGTTTTCACGTTCTTACATAATTAGTGTGTATGAATATTTTGGTTCATAATTAGAAACTTAAAACATTTCAAAATGAATTTCATTGAATAACCAAACACGTTTTTTTGGTAAGATTATTTCCAACACATGTGACCTACACCTTAAAGCTAAACATTTGGAATCCATTGAACATAATTGTTTTGTCAAATGGTTTAAAAAATGAGTCTTTTTCCTTCAAAATTTCAAAACGTTAAAATTTTTATATACTTTTGTTTTTCATTAAGTTCATCTAATGAACATGTACTTCATAAACTAGGGCATATTTTTGTTGTACAAAAAAATTGAAATGAATTGTATGACTTTATGCATTCCTTTTGATTTCTTTTTTAAAAAGTGCACTTTAGACATTTGATATAGTTAGTTTATAGGACTCAAAATAATATTTACATAATATCCAATTTAAAATTTTTTTTTTTAATCAATCTAACAAGACATCATTATATTTATTGGCATACAAAAATTCATTCCAACTATAATAATATAAGATAAACAAAAATTTAAAGTTGTCCTTTGCAATCCTTTAAATACAAGTCATTCCTTTTTGGTACCCCCATCATGAATACACCCAAGAAGTCGTTTTATGCATGACAGATTTCCTCGCATGAGGAAGGATCTCTGTTTCATACCTGTTTTATCCAATTTTTAGGGTTTCTCAACAAGATAGGGATGAGGGTTATCTTGCACCATCAAACCGCCTTTGCTACCCTTCTTCTGGTAAGTGTTCCTTGCTCCTGTCCCTGTGCTGCTGCCATTCCTACAATTGAAAACACATGGGAAAAAACAAACTAAAAACTGTCTAAACCCAATAGCATAATGAATATAATTTTGTGTAAGTTTCTAAGTGTGGTGCAGGAGTTTTTTTTTCTGGATGGGAATGTTGGGGTACTAATTTGTGGGTTCACATCATGATACATGGTCTGCTCATGGGTGCAGAAGCAACAACAAAAGTGGAACTGGATCAAATGGTGGATCAATAGAAATCAGATTGATAGTTCAGATCCATTTGCATTCGTGAGGGCAATAGTGAATATGTTTGGAGATTGCATACAAAGAGGCCATGCGCATCACCCACAACCACACTTCTCTTCCCACCAAGGCTATGTTGGCCACTAGGCGAGCTAGATGCCCCACCCACAATGTAGAGGCACATGCTTCTATTCTTTGGAAGCCCAGATTCCAAATTTTTGGTGTGAAATATGCGGAATTTGCGTTGTTGCTGATTCACACAATTTTACCTCTGAATGGATGGCGTTGGAGACTATTCTGAATTAAAATTTTTTAAAAAAAAAATTGTGTTGATGACAGAAGATAACCACATTGGAGAGTAAATTACTACTTGCACATGAAGAGTTAATGAAGTCACAAACAACACTATCTATTGTTGAAAGTGAGAAGGCTGAAGATTTGAGTCAACTTGCAGGGATGAAGGTTCAATTAGAAGATAAATTTCAGTTAGAACATACTGCTATTATGTTAGATGCAGCTGCTATTGAAGCCCACAATTCATTGCAGTTGTGGAGGAAGCCACATATTGGTAGGCCTAGCTTAATGCAGTGTTAGGCATTGGTTTGGGCAATATAGATACAGGAAATGCAGCTCAGGAACACATAGTAGGCATACAAGCTGAACTAGGCAGAACTGAAAGAGATGTTATAGGGTTGGGGATTCAGCAAGAGGCCAAACTTGAAAGAGTTTAAAAAGAGATTTTAGGATTGAATGTTCAGCATGCAATTTCTGCTTCACATATCAAGAATACTTGGAAAGAGATTGTGGAATTGCAATCTCAGTTTTTCCAGCTCAACATGGGAATGTGCTTACAAACCTGGAAATTCTAAGAGCTAAGGTTGATAAGCTTTAAGCAGAGCTGACGTCTTTATCAGATCAACATGTACGCTTTGCTGCCAACCTTGAAAGTGCAAAACAAGATATTAGCAACAAGACTAGCCAAGTAAGGCAAAAGGATTATTTTTGGCCAATTAGGCTCTAACAGGTTTTTTTGGTGACCATTTAGCTAAGAATGATTTTGTTTCACAAATTGTTATTGGGTTATAGCCAGGGATGAAGTCATGGAGTTGTTAGCTTGCTGGTATGCAAGACTGAGAAGAAGCCCTGAACTGTTTTGTGTCATGTTTTGCAGGCACAATTTCAGACATCGGAATTCCAAAAGTAAAATTCAGAAATCAAAATTCCAAGTTTTGCAATTCCAAAATCAAAAATCACAAATCTTTGTTTCTTGCCATTGGTTCAAAATGTGTCTCCATTGATAAATAATAATTTCTGGTCAAATCCATGACATATCATTTGCTAGTCAAATCATTGACATATCAACTCCAAGTTCGAAATTCATGAATTTCATTTTCAAAGCGTTTTTCCAATTCCACTTTCACTTTCAAAATTCATGAATTTCATTTTCTACGTATTTTTCTAACTCCAATTCATTCTCAAAGTTCATAAATCCCATTTTCTAGATTCTTTCCTATTCCAATTCCAAGCTTAAATTTCATAAACCTTTTTAAAAAAAATAAAAATACATTTTTCCCATTCCAAGCTCAAAATTGATAAATCTTTCTTTCCAAATTTCTAGCAACTTGCAAAAAGAATGGGCACATATCAAACAACAATGATGATTATGAAAGCTTTGGTTAGTCTTGAAAGTGAAACAACCAGCAATAATGTAATTTAACAAATTTTAGTTTAATTTACAAATTTAACTCACAATAGTAAAAATAAAATCAAAATAAAATCTTATATGTCTGCCCCGGCAGGGCCTTTGTGTGCACTACACCTTGTTATTAAGGTTGGCGAAGTTCCTCCAAATTGAACACATGTACTACTTAGTTTAAAGAACCTTCATTACATAATCACTTGAAGCGTGCTGATGGAAAACTCTGATATTATTGATCTATGGCCTCGTCTCTTTGGCACTAAAATCCAACACTAATTTGACAATCAAAATTATGACTTCAAGTAGTGCTAGTGTGGCCTGTGTAGTAGGGTTTACTGTTTACCACTTCCTCAACTGATTTTTCCGTCTAAAGCCTGGTTTTTTGGAATTTATTTGAATTTTCAGCGGCAGAAATCACTTCAAAATCAATATCTCCCACATTCTGAATCCAAATCTTACCAAATAAATTCCATTAAATCCTGCTCATCAAGATCTTTTCAACAACACCAAGGCACATTCCAATTCCTCCGAAATTTTCACTTACAATTTAATTTAACTTTCAGTGAAAAAATCATTCAATATTCAAGAACTTTTACACCGCAAGTCCAAATGCCATGAAACCAAGCCGATGCACCCCTCCTCCTCGAGAGCTTTCCAAAGAGACCAAGAACGCGATCTGAAGCATCCTGGTTAAGTGGAACTCATCGGTACAAAACAGAAAAAAGCAAACAAACTACCTTGCTTCATAGATAGACGTTTCATCTAAATAATAATAAGGCGCACAAATTAGTCATTTTCTATGCAAGGAACTGGGTTTTCACTTTTGAGTTCATTCCATCCTTATTATTAGAAAAAGAATTTTCTGTGAATTTTTTTGTTTTCTTTTTTTGGGGGCGGGGGTTGGAACAACAACGGCAGACTGTCGCCATCGCTAGAACCTCAGTCGTCATCACTAGACTCCATTTCGTCTTTGGACTGTTGCCAACAACGAAACTTCATTTTGTCTTTGAGCTGTTGCCAACCAGACTTTGTAAACATGTGTCCAAAAAAAGTTGTGAAGACGACAACGGCAACGACAGTCACACCGATGCCAACCGTGAGCGCCATATTGATTGTATACTTGGGAATGGGTGGTAACACTGCAAACCCAGCACTAGCGAATGCACCAATGACAAAGAAGACTGCAGCACTCACAAGGCAATAAGCTAGTCGAAGTTTCCACCGTAAAGACTGCACCACGTCTCCGATGTAATCGTGTTCTTTTGGGGGAAGTGCAACATTCGCTCCCACCATGAAGGTTGCAATAGAAAAGAAGAAAGACAGCGAGTTGAAAACCCAGAAACTTTCCAAAATAGGATGACCTTCAACAGAAGCAAAAGGACCATCCGTGCCAGGCGGGGACGAGTATCCTAAAGGCGGGCTGAGCCATCCGGCAAAAGTCGCAGTTGCAATCAGCGCGGTCCCAACAAGAATAGCGTTTATTGCATCCACGTGGATCTTCCTCTCGTCCGTCAGTCTCTTCACTTCTCTTCGGCTGTCAGCTCTTTCCATTATGAAATTCCAGATATCATACATTTCGCGCCCGTGAATTACGAACCAGCGCCGAAATTCAGAATCAGCGCTGGGTCGGTAACGGCTTTTCTCGAATGCCATCTGAATAGCACTTTGTCCATTCCCATTTTTTGCATCAGTTCTTAAGCCTCCTATTCCGACTTTACAAAACAGCTCGACGATCTCGAATTTTACACTGAGTACAGCTAATGCTAGTGGTGTCTGAAGCCGACCATAGGCCTTCAGATCTGCATTATCCAACAGTCCATGCACATCGGATTCCTTGTTCAAATCTTCAATGTACTGCATGTCGATGAGAAGTTGGACTGCTTCAAGATGCCCCATTTTCACAGCCCAATCAAATGCTCGTCGGCAATTGAGCTTCTCGTCCGTCATTATCCACCCATCGATCACGTTCTTAGCCTTCGCCTCACGCAACACAATAAGTTCCGTCGCCATGTCAACGTGCCCCGGTGTAGCAGCTGCCTCACGGAGCTCAGCCATCACCATCTCACTGGCCTCCTTCTTTATCTCCTCCTGCCTGGACTCTATCTTCGCCTGACGCAACTCAATAAGTTTCCTTATCACTGCAACGTGCCCCAGTCTAGCAGCTGCCTCAATCGGACATAACCAGACCTCATGAATAGGGTACAATACGTACACTGGTGTATCACACTTTCTGTAGAACCAAAGCTTCGTCTTATCAGGAGAGAACAAATCTGGTTCCCTAGATTCGAAGCTCCCGGCACCGACTGCGAAGTCCTTCAGGGCGTCAACCATTGTGAGATCATTGTTCTCAGCAGCAATTGCCAGAGCTAGAAGTCCCTTGCTCATTGGTGTCCGTGATTGCCGATCATCAGCTCGTCCCCTCCGTACCAGGGCCACCACGATGTTCACAAGTCCCAGTCTCGCAGCCCAGCACTCGATCCTTCCACACTTAGGCTGTCCTTTTGGATATGTCTGGAAGTCTTTCTCAACCTT
>Ga0209611_10014794_pt1 | contig 10326 bp, 7 predicted proteins | sample S1TSphgellanicum_3_FD_187693 | JGI IMG/M metagenome (GOLD analysis project Ga0209611, IMG submission 187693) | Host-associated microbial communities from peat moss isolated from Minnesota, USA - S1T2_Fc - Sphagnum magellanicum MG (SPAdes) (version 2) | ecosystem: Host-associated > Plants > Peat... | reverse complement strand
TTTTTTAAAAATTTTTACAATTTTCATTAGTCTTTAAATCTCCTCTTTGGATTGTTTATTTTGGATTTCTTTGTGTCTAAAAAAATTTAGTGGAATTGTTTTGATCATAGGAATGGCAAGTCTTGATATTGATTGAAATTTTATGACATTAGATAATAAATGTAAAGTGTTGGTTGATAAGAAACCCACAAAGGCCCTTTTAAAAGAAAAAGGCCCAAGATGCATTATGGAGTCCTTACACCTAAATTACATGGCAAATTCCTACAGTCATCATTTCATGTTTTACAACCATCATAAAATTATGCTACACAACTTATCCTTAGCTAAGTTCAAAAAATTATGCATAAATATTGCAATTTCTAATATTTAGACTCACATTTTTGAAAAAAAACCTTTAAGGATAAATTGTAGGATACCTTGAAAAAATTAAAGACATGCACAAAAAATGAAAAAGGTGCAAAAAATGTTGTGACCCTAACCTTGGCCTCACGACCAAGGCAAGGGTTTGTAAAAATGCGGGTTGAAAGTGGAATCCAAGAATCACATTTCATGCTCCCGATAGTGTAAGAGGATGTGAAGGAATGAACCCACACATTCCCAAGTGGGCTCTCACTTTGGGAATTGGAGTCCCAATGGACTCATGAGTTTTCAGAGAGCGATTGAATTGCAAGGGCCAAAATTCATTGGATTGAAAAGTTCCTTATATCATTGGAAATTTTTTGGAATTTAAATGTCAAAAATGGGTTCGCATGTCTCATTTGAGTACTTAAAACATAAATTATGGCCAAAAGAAAGGTCGGGAATCAATGTGCCAATTTGATTCCCGACCACTAAAAGTCGAAAATCGCCCTGATTTACTTACATGTAGGTGGCATGGCACATATTGTTGAAAAGATTTCAACAAGGCTATAACTTTGCTTTATACTTCACCTCAATCGAAGGTCTTCACAAAAATTTATGGGCTTCCAAAATCACAGAAATCTCAATTTTGAAAATTTTGAAACTGCCAACTTGGGAATCCCGAAACAAATGATATTTAGGTGCAAGCCCCATGGCCATGCACAGAAAATACTATAAGGAAGAAGGTGGTGGCCTCCTCCAAATCCAAGCCGTGATGAGTCTTGTGAATTCATGTTCGCACGTGGCTCATTCGTGCACCAAAAATGCTCCAACCACACATTAACCAACTTGTTGTTTGGTTTGTGCAAGTTCTTGTGAATAATTGACATGCTTGTCACTCATTTTAGTCCCCATCCCAAAGTTCTAGCACACCCTTTTACCCCCGAAGTGCTACAAATTAAAGAACATACCCCAACTCCTTCTTCTTCCACTGTTTTCACTTTTGGATTCACATTTGAGTATTTCAAGGAGTGTGGGGGTGCGTCAAAGGTGCAAAGAAGGCCATGTTACAAAATGATGAAGTTTTAACACGCTTGGAGGCAACATATGGTCATGTTACATGAAATATACTCAAAAGGAAATAATTTATGATAAATGGTATAACAATTCTTTCATTTTTATCCTTTCCTAGCCCTAGTCTTACTCTTATGTTCAATGAAATGTAAAGGCCTTCATCAAAACCTATTATTACATTTACACAAAACTTTACATAAACAACAATGGGGAAATCATTAACCAAGACCAAGACATTGTGATATTAATTTAAAAACCTTCACCATTATTGAAAAAAAAATGGAAGCACATGTGGACAAATGAGAGGTTTTGTTAAGGCCAAAAAGAACTGTTAATATACCAAAAAATAATTATTTTAATACATCCAACTTGAAGGCAACTAAAGATTGTGGAGTTATTTAATATGCAAAATTTAACAAAGGTTATTTAGAGTTGTTAAATTTATAACTAGTAGTCACCATCTTAACCATGTTTGCCAGATCATCTACTTGTTTACCAATGACCTTGAATGTGAAACATTTATGCAAAAAATTCATTAATAGTGCAAAAACTATAAATATGATTATATTTTGGTTGTGTGAAATCAAAATGTTACATCAACCTTCTCCATTTGCATTTGAATCTTCCAATATCTCATTCCACCCAACTTTTGATCATGCTTGCATTTTATTGTATGGTATAATTGCATCCACATTAACATTATGTGTTAACATGCTTTTTAATGTAGTGCATCACAAACATTTCCTTCCCCATACACCCATGGTTTTTTAACAAACATTCCAAAATATTCATTTGTGTGCACAAAATATTGGCATTAGTTTTTGTAGATTTTCAACTCCAAGGTACCAAAGGTCCCAGTAAATGAACAACTTGTAATGGCCCAACACCACCATGTTGTTCATGTAGTACATTGTTTTATGCTCATTAAAGCAAATCTTATAGGTGTTAATATTCCAAAGCTTAAAACTCCCATCTATGAATCATTGATGCAGATTTGAAATTGCAAAATTTGCTTAGTTAATTTACTTCATTTTTTAATAGTAGGCCGTTAAATTTTATTAGCAATGGTGGAATTAATGCAAGATGCAATAAATATTTTATCATCATTCATTGGATTTCTTACTCCAATTCCATGAGAAATGATCATATATCATAACATCATCATGTTTCATGTAAATAATGAAATTGAACAAACATTTTTTTGAAGCAAATTGGATGATTACTTCAAAATGTAGTGGATTTCATAACTCTTGAATAAAATGAAACTTCCAAGTGAAATGAAATGAGATTAAAAATAGAAGAAGAGAAGTGGGAACCCTTTCACCAAACCTTGTTTTAATGAACACTTTCTCTCCAAAATCCAATAATAAAAAGTCCCCCCACCCCCAACCCTCCAAAAACAAAACAAAATTGGACTTGTACCCACCCCCTAATTCTTTGAAAATGAAAAAAAGGTCTCACCTCGTCCCTACCCTTTAGGAATTAAAATTTAATTCCATCCAAGCCTCCAAAAACCCCAAAAAAAAACATGTACCTTCCAAAATAAAAAAATATGGAATATTCAAGAGAAATTGGACAACATATAATGAAAAAATAAATAATTCATCACATGGGTTAATCATTATGATTAACCAATCAAAAACAATGAACAATAGTCATTTCTTATTTATTGTGTTCTTTAAAAAATCTTTTAGGGCTTTGAAATATGTTTTTTTTTTTTTCAAGCTAAAAGTAGTTTTCAATGAATCCATTGAATTTGATTGTTTTATTTCATCCAAAATTTTTAGTTTAGAGTTCCAATGTCAAAATTAGAATATGAAAAAACATACTTAGATGGATGACTTAGTTAGTTAACATGTGAAAAAGGATGAGATTTGTCAATTGCATTTTCATCCCCCCCTAACCAAATATTTAGAGCTCTTTATATACCAATTTGTTTTGCAACATTTTGCAATTACCTATTAGTTTCCAAACCTTACCATCTAGTGAACCCAACCATCCACCCAACACACCATGAATAATGGATGGTAAACATTTTTTCATTTATTTTTAATCCTTGAGATGATTAGCTCAAATTTTTTATTTATTACCTACCTTGAACAACTCAATAAACTTTAGCCCATGTTCTAAGTTCCAACTATCTACTTACATTGTCTCCTTGACATTATTTGAACAACCTATTTTCAAAGCATGCATTTCTATTGTGTGAGTATATCTTTTACCTGAATATACCCAATAGACATGAATAGGGTGTATCATTTATCGCAATTTATTATTTAAAAATCAATGTACCCTAATGAAGCAAATATTCAAAAGTATGAAATCTGAAAGAATATAGCGCATTCATCACCTTGGATATGTGTAAAGAAATATCCTTACTCAAAGTTATATATGTTTAAGCATTTAAATTTTAAAAATAATGATAAGTATGACTTAAACCCTAAACTTTGTTAGTTCTATTAATTAGATGGGGTGCCTCCTATGGTTTTTTAAAAAAAATCAATGAGCAATTTTCATTGGCCCATCTCAACCCAAAAAAAACTTGGAAAATCCCCAAAAAAATTTTAAATGTGAAGTGTAATGCCTTTTTTTTTGCCCACCTTTATATGTGAGAAGGCTAGAACTTTGGGCAAACTCTATAATATAAAATGAAAGTACTAAGAGAAAACACATAGGACAAAAAAAAATCCATTTTTGGCTTGAATTAATATCCCTTTCTAATAGTGGGTATTTATTCATTAAAATAATTTAAAAGATTGTAGATATTTGTAGTTAAAATGAATCAAACACTATGATTCTTACATTTTGACATTAGATTTGGCCTTTAAATTACTTGAACTTTACCTATTTTGCAACAAAAATCATTTTTGTATATCTAGACCTTATTTTGATGGACAAATTTTGAATGTTAACATCCTTTTATTCGACAAGTGAATGAATTGAAAATTATTTTATCATAGTAGCTTAGTAGATAGTGAAATATTTAATTACATTTTCAAAAAATGAAAAAAAAATACTAAAATTTTCAGGAAATTTACTATTTTATTATCATTTTGATTGTCAAGGTATCTTATTTCCAAGTAAAATATTAAAAAGAATTTCGAAGATTTTGACACTAAATTTTTGAAATTTTTTCTTAATAATTAACTATTACCAAAAATATTAGGCTAATATAATATATCCTAACCCAAGGATATATAAAACAAAACATGCTTGCATAACAATAGTGTGCACAACAATCAAAGGACTTGGAAATACACACAAGTTCCCCCAACATGTGAAACATGACACCAACTTGCACCATGTTTCAAATTTTGGCATGTGTCTATCAATGTTTTAAAGTTTTTTTTTTTTTTTCAAATGCAATTTTTGAGGCGCTAGAACATGGTGCTTGCCTTTGTCCCAAGGTTTTAAAAAATTGGATACCAAATTCTTACTCATTTTGATTTGTTTCTTGATTTGTTTAATTTGATATTTTGTTTGTGACTTGTTTTATTTGCTTGTTGGTTTTGCTCATTTAATTTAATTTTTTAAATCAGTTTTATTCACTTATTTTGCCTACTTGTTGTCCTTGTTTTAAAAAAAAATTGGTTTGTTAATTAAATTTTTAAAGTGTTTGTTGTTTGTTAATATGTTTTTTTTTTAAAAATCTTGATTTATTTTTTTTGGGTTACTTAGTTGTTTTTGGGTTGGTATAATTTTAGTATTTTATGTTTGTTTGTTACTTTTCTATGAGGTTCATGGCTTGTTTTCTTCCTTGTTTTCAAAATGATTTATAAACATAATTAAAGTTTTGGAGGTTTTACAAAGCTTTTAAAGTTGAATTGTAATAATAAGTTTGTAAGTTGCAAAATGTTTCAAAAATTTAGATTTCCCATGTTTCAAATGGTTAATTTTTGTATTTTTAGAAATATTTCAATGATTTCAATCATAAGGTGACTTTGCATTGTGCAAATAGAAGTATATATTTTTATAAATGTTGCAAAAAGGAGTTAGACCATTAAAATATAATTAAAAAATCCAAATCATGTTTGCTTGAAAAGAAGCAAAAGGGATTGGGAAGCTTTTGACAATCGTTATAAAATAATGGGGTTTAGGGTTCATATATCCCATTTGGTTAAGTTTAATAGGAATTATAAGCTTTCAAAATATTTGAGACTCTACAAAGGAACATCATGCACACAAAAATTTCACAAAAAAACATTGTGCATTAACATGATTTTTTGTTATATGCTAGAAACATGCCATGAAGGTATTACGTAGTGTTGGGCAAGTATCAGAAAATGGTTGAAAATCGGGCAAGTTTTCAATTTAAATACCTCTAGGTATTACCTAACGTTAGGTTGAAAACTTGTTCATTGGTTTTCACTAGATTAAGAACCAACCATTTGAACCATGCCCTTATTTTTAAAAAGAAAATTAACACCTTATTACAATATTAAAAAGTACCAAGGTCAGGGTTTTATATTTATCCAAGTAATTTAGTACATTCACGACTCACTAATCACTTCGGTGTGAGGTAAGATTTAAAGTGAGGTTTAAGGTTTAGGAAGTGTCATTGGACAATGGATGTTGTTCAACTTATAAATAAGTTTTTCTTTTCAAAGTTGGTTATAGTAAGTTTTTATTACAACTTTGGCTTTTGCTCCTTTATTTGTCAATGTGTCTTTTTTGGTTTCACTATTCTTGTTCATTTGTTCATCAACATCTCTATTAGTTTTGTTGTTAGACGGTGTTTTTTGTGGTTTTGTTACTTTTGCTATTTTGTTTGTTGACACTTCTCTTGGTTTTGTAGATCCTCAACACCTCTCTTGGTTCGATTGTTGTTTGTTGCTTTTCTTGATTTTATTATTTGCCACTTTTGTTCATAGTATTGTTTGACATTTTAAAATATTATTTTAATATCCTTGACCCTCTCCTAATTCTATTGCTTTTGCTCCTTTGTTCCTCAACACCTCTTTTGGTTTTGTCTTTTAATTCAAATTGGTACTACCCTTTTTTTATATTTGCTTTGTGTAAGTGTGGGAGAGTTTAAGGTTTTTTCAAATTTCAATTCCAAATTTGAAGTATGTTTTGTTTTTTTAAAAATTCCATTTAGTTTCAAGTTTCAAAGTGTTTCTTTGTTTATAAAACTATGTTTTGAGTTGTTTTTTGGTGGTGTGTGTGGGATGAAGAAACATAAATATTCAAACACGCATATCCACAAAAAATATTAGTTCCAATTTTTTTGCATATATTTTTTTCACATTTTGTGTAAATGGTTTCAATTTAAAAAAATTATACGTTTTAGATAAGATAAAATTTGAAAACCAATATGTGAAAACCACCTTTGAATATTTGCGGGTTTAAAATGTGTGAAACCTGTCACTTTGAAACCTAGATGAAAATAATTTTCCAAAATTTTTGAAACCTTGCTCAAATTTCTTGAAAAACAATTAAAAAGCCAAGACAAGTTTTGTGAACTCTTTTAAAACTCAAACCCAATAGATCTTAAACAAACCTTAAACCATTAAACTTTCGTCTTGCATGCTTTCAAACACATCAAGTGAGAACATGTCTTGGAACATCGTTATATGTTATGAAACATACTTGAAAGGGCTTTGCATGTTTTGAAACATCCCTAAACATGTCAAGAATAATTGAAATGTGTTAAAATATGTTAGAAACATGCCAAGGAGAGTATACATGCTTTGAAACAAACAAACAAACAAAATCAAACAAAACATCAAACAAGCAAAACCAATTAGCAAATCACAACGAATGAAAAATTAAATTTGAATCCTAAAAACTTGAAGTAGAGTCGAGTGCCATTTTGTAGAAATTTCAAAATGTGACACATCCAAACTCAAATTCAGAAACAAAAATTGAAACATAGATGTGAGAAAACCATCCCCATTCCCCATCCCATTAAAGAGGAACCCATAACAAAACCATTAAAATATGGTTTGGAAAACAACACATTGCAAAGTTTCACCTCAATATAAACAAGCATTGAAAATATCAAGGCTCTTTGTCAAAATTCTCAAAGCATTACATTCTCCTCAAACTATTATCTCTCAAATATTAGCCCCTGAAATGAATAACATCCTTAACATAATATACATCACCTGAGAGGCTTGAATATGTCTCCCCCATGTCTGGACTAGTTGCTATGGGAGTGTATTCTGCAATCCTTCAATTGGTCACCCTTGATTTACCAACTGGAATGTCCTCAATGGAAGAATTGCAAATATAAAAATTGTACAAATTATAGGCATTTCAGACTAGATCAGAAGTGTGTACCAGCCTCCTGAAAAAATAGTGGTAATGGAATTGGTTGAAGACCCTCAAAGGGAGAACCTCGATGTGCTGACAATCGCAACCATTCTTCCAAAAGTCACCAGACCTCATGAACTTGTGGGTGCCAATCCAGCCAAGCTTGGGCTCTGGGACACTGTTCACTATTGCACAGCTTTGGTCATTTGTCATCAGCAGATTGCAAAATGCGAAAGTTGATGAAAGTGTCTGCAGATCTTGTTCCAACTTTATAGAGAAACAATACCCAACTAATTCTACAAAGAGGAATTGCTTTGACTAGAAGTGTGACGGATGATGTTCATCTTCCTCAGCAATAGTCAGAGAGCCAGGAATGTAAGGGACAAATCCTCTGCCTCCAAACACCGGTCGCATGTAGGAGTCATCAAATGACCGCCAAAGGTCGTGAATATATGAAGTTGGAGCAGCCAGCAGCATACCCAGAGAACTGTGCCTTGACACAATCCCACTAAAGAAGCCACTGTTGCTGTGTTGGCTGGAGTCCAAGAGGAGAGGGACATTGAAGTCATTTATGAAGTTCAGGTCTTTAGGAGAGGGAGGATCCGATGTGTCACTGATGTATGACCGCAAGTGTGGTGGGAGTAGCCAGTGAATCAAGGGCTTCGTTAGCATCCCAAAAACCTGCACAATATGTTTGCATTACCAACCTATTGCGCAACTGAAAAGGGAGAGGAAGAGCTGAGTGACTATGACACTGGAATTATACTCAACCCCTAGATGGCATGTAGAGTGTAAATGGCCTTGACAGAAAGAATGCACCAGTTTTGGTAAACAGTCTTATGTGCCTCTTACCACTGTACTGAAGAGCACAACACCAATGGTTGTAGTGATAGCTGCAGCAAATTCTGGATTCTTTGCATCTCCTGAAATGGTGAACTGCAGAAATATAACAGGACATGTTAGGAAAAGAGAGACTCTGCTTTGGCTAGGGCTTTGGGTTCAGAGTCATTAAAGTGGCAGAGCAAAGGTTAAAGAAGGTGGTCTTTGATTCTAATAAAAGAACTTCCTTCTGACATGGTACCCTAGACATTGCATTGACAAATGAAAACTCTTCTGCTTATCTGCAAAAACTAAACACTGAGAGAGACTCTGCCTCTTTACAAATGTCAAGTGTTCACAGAAACACATCACAACCCTAAGCTTAAGAGAAGAAACAATTACCTGATTGAATGCAAGGGCTATAGACACAGCTCCTCTCATCAATCCAGCCCACCAAATAATAATCTGCAAAGTGAACCCTTGTCAATATCTTCACACAAGGCCCTTAATACTGCAGAACCCTGTCCAGAATCCACCTCAACTTGATCTGTCCTAATAGCTCTGCAGTGAACAAAACTAATCCAGGACACCAAATCCTTTTAAACTCACCTTGCAGTCAGTCAACTTCCAAAATAACATTTTAACATGGTCTAGTGCTAAATTGAACCCATCATGACTTGTGAAACAACTGTGAGTTTCCAACCAATCAAACCATCAGCTTGATGTTCTAGCCAATCCATATATACTAGGCCTCATCAACAAAACTCATCACCAACAACCATATTTACATATGTAGGTGACACCTTACAACAAGGTGGGGTGACTGCAATCAGAAGTGACCATTTCCAGAAGGGAGCATTAACTTAGAAGCAGGTGAAGAGAAGCTCAATCATGCACAGTTGGAAATCTACACAACCAACGAAGTGCAGATGCAGAGACATCATCAACACAATTACTTCATGAAAGTCCAGTGGCAGAGCACAATTTACGAGCGGCAGGGCTGGTACCTGTTGGCGAACACCAATCTTGGTATTTGCAGATTTGCGCATGTAATTAGAAAGGGCTGACAAAGGGAACACAAATGCTGCTCGACCCACCAGGATCAAAACCAACAGAGTGCTGGAAAGCCCAAACGATTGACCCACACTGCAACATTGCAGAATTTGGTGAGATATTGCAATTGCCAGCCAGACCAGAGAAAGAAGAGACAAGAAAAGCACTGAAGGGAAGCAGGTGGCACTAACGTTGTTGTTGCCATCTTCCATTTGTCCAAATCCAATGCATCCATGCCCACATAAAGAAAGATGAAAGTTTCTGCAATGAAAGACATGGTCGCAAATGCATGTCTGCCAACCAAAAGTTTCATCAGAATACATGCAGCATTGTCAGAAGACGGTTATGGATAAGTTGCTAGAAATTTTTTATGTACAAATTCTCCAGACAACACTTGGGTATTGGCAAATTATGGAGAATGGTCAATACCATAGAAGAGCAACATAGCTCACATCAAGGCTAGACATAAGTCATTTGGTATTGTAAAGGAGTAGATGGAACATCCACACAACTTTCCATCAACAAGTTTCTTGAAGTCTTCCCCAAATTACTCCCTCTACCCAGTTAAATTTGAAGCTTACTTATCCACGAGTGAGATCCTCTCCAGAAAATGCCACTTGTTGCACTCAAATAAAACAAATGGAAACTGGAAAGACTACTTCTGTTTCATAGAAGGGAATCAAGCCACTCTAGAATATCTCAAATCTCACTAGAACATAGTTGGTAAACCCTCACATGAACAACTGCTATTCATAGCTAACCACATATTAGGCCTAGGAAAAAAGT
>Ga0209611_10014793_pt1 | contig 10326 bp, 9 predicted proteins | sample S1TSphgellanicum_3_FD_187693 | JGI IMG/M metagenome (GOLD analysis project Ga0209611, IMG submission 187693) | Host-associated microbial communities from peat moss isolated from Minnesota, USA - S1T2_Fc - Sphagnum magellanicum MG (SPAdes) (version 2) | ecosystem: Host-associated > Plants > Peat... | reverse complement strand
CTCCTCGGAGTGGGATAGAGTGGATGTCCAGTAATCCAATAGCGCGTGAGGAGTCGGAACCACGACGGGTATACGAAACTCACGTAGTAAGTTGGAACCCCCCAGATTTATCTGTGGGGTAGTTCAGTACTCTCCCCCGCTAGAATCGTCGAAACCCTTGATTTATCGTTGAAAGGGAGGGAGGATGTGAACGGTTACCCATTATCTACAATAGAGCTATGGTTTAAAAATCTTTTTACTGTGTTAGTATGCCAGTCAGTAGCGAAGCTCTTAAGCAAGACCTCGATCAACTCACCATCGATCAACTTCAGCAAGTCGCTGACTTCATTGCTTTTCTCAAATTTCGTGATAAACGCCGCCGTATCGCTCTTGATCCTGTTCAGTTTGCTTCCCTTGCAACTGAGTTTGCAGAAGAAGATCGTTCTCTTGCTGAAGCTGGAATGGGTGATTATGCAATGATGCTTGCCCAGGAAGATCAGCAATGACCGACGAGCTTAAACGAGGGGAAGTTTGGTTAACAAATCTTGATCCTACCCAAGGTTCTGAGCAAGCAGGTGTTCGTCCTGTTATCATTTTTCAAAATGATATCATCTCTCAGTTTTCAACAACAACTATTGCCATCCCCTTAACTACGAACCAGCGTCGCGCTTCATTACCAATTTGTATGCTGATCAAGCAGGGAGATGGTGGATTATTACAGGATTCAGTTGCATTGTGTTTTCAAATTCGAGTATTGGATAAGACTCGGTTAATTCGGAGGTTAGGTCAACTGAGTGCTGAAACAATTACTCAATTAGAAGAAGTAGTGTTAGTAACGCTAGGATATGAACTATAGATGCAGAAGAGTGAGCCAGTCAGCGGCGCAGTATAACAACCCCAGGGGTTAGGAACTAGTCTCGTAGACGCGGATGATTCTAGCTCTACTTCATGTAAATAAGCAGGAAGCAACTAGGTCAAATGAAGCGTCAAAAATCCAACTCGGCTGGAGTGGTTGCAGAAACACACCCCTCAACAAAGTAGGGGTGGGTAGTTCATTTGCTACTAAATCACCAGAGCGTCGGGGACAAGTCTAGCTGCTCATGAATAACACCTGCGCCCTGCCTACCTCCACTGCTGATTACTAACTTCCAACGGTAGAAAAATCGTTAATACTTCCCCATACTCCGATCGCTGACGAACAATTAACTTACCACCAATTGCTTGAAACAAATGCTTAGTAGCAGCAAGATTTAAGCTAATTGTCCCCGTCTCTGGTTGGAACATCAGCAACTGACCTAAGGCTTTGCGAATTGGCGGCGTTATTGGTGTGGTAGTTTTGCAGGTATCTTTACACTGGGGTTGGGGTGATAATTGTAGCTTGAGCTGATCGCCGGCGGGAATCACTTGTACTTGGATATGGCTCCCAGGTGGTAAACTGCGGGTAAAATTCTCCATCAAACCCGTCAGCACCCGGTCTAACATGGTTGGATTACTTACTACCGTCGGTAGTTGTTTGGGTAGAACGACATCTAATGTCAAGTTACGGCGACTTGCGGCTTGTTGCCAACGAGGGATGCTCTGCTGCAATACCTGATCTACAGATGTGGCTGTTAGTTGAGTGCTGGAGGAACGCATGGAAACGGAGGCTTCTAGTTCTGCTGCCTTAAACAACAACTCCATTCGATCAATTTGCTCAGTACACTCATGATCAATAACTTCTAAGCGGTTGATGACGTTAGCTGGTAAGTCCCGACGCTTCAGTAGTAGCCGGGTTATGGTGCGAATAGTTGTCAGTGGGGTACGGACTTCGTGAGCAAAAGCCTGCAGTAGTTCTACATCGGGACGGGGAGCTGAGGACGCAGTAAGTCCGGACTTGGGATGACTGGGGTGAAGGTTCCCAAGACCGCGCTGCTTCACCGACACCTCTGGCTCTGTTAATTCTTGAAGCAGTAAATGGCTAAACTGAACTGCTATGCGGTAATCGGGAACAATCGGATCGTATTTTTGGACTAAGGCATCTAGCTTGGCAAAAAATTCTGGGTTGGTTAATATGACCCTAGCGCCGAGCGATCGCCATGCCTGGTGGACTACCTCTGGCTCAAAGGAAAATGAAAACTCTTTCTTCCCATTGTGGTTTTCTGCTAAAACCAACACCAATGTAAATTTATCAGTGAATACCAAGCAAAACTGCTCTGAACCCAAGGGATCATCATGTAGTATGGGTAAAACTGATTCTTCAGGATTAATGCCTGTAATGCTGACTCCATGAGGCATCTGGAAAGGCATCAACGCCCGAGGGTTAAATGGCTTGGCGGTGAAAGTGACTGTTTCAAGGCTTTGAGTTAGCCGTGGCTGACTAAATAACGGTGCTGGTGCCGTTAAAACCAAACCTTGGGTAGTATCAGGTGAAGTAGTTGCTAAGGTCTGAAGTAGTAGGTGCTCAGTTGCAGCTAAACTAATGCGCCACTGCTGCTCTGCCTTGGAAGGTGAACAATCAGCCACAATTGGTTGACTTTGGGCTAAAACTTCACTCAGACTTGGCAAGATCCATTTGTACACAAACATCTACCCCCTGCTTACAGAGCGTCAAATAGCATCTATTACCGTAAGCATATAGCACAAAAGCGGCTCTTAGACCCTACAGTAGTTCCAGACGAATGCTTACCCATTAACTATAGACGGTATGATCTTATATCTACTAGTGAAAGTCGTATAACCGAACAATGAAGGTGAAATTTCCCCTGGAATGCCAACTTGTCATCAAACATTGAGCAGGGATCGCCAAATTTTATCAAATCTGATAACATTAAGTGATTGATACAGGGCTGCGCCATCTACCCTCAAAAAGAAGCCCTTTAGTGAAGATTCTAGCTCTCACTGATAGTTTAAGATTTGCTCCTCCACACGCACAAATCCATGCATCGCTTCAGGTACTCAATTTGGAAATAACAATGAAAAAGCTCATCCCCTTATTAATTAGTGGAATTATTGTGGTAGGTGCCTTTGGTTGCCAAGAAGCTCCGAAAAATAGTTCTGAAAATCCTAGTACTACTAACGAAACTAGCTCAGTCCCCGCATCACCTGCGGCTGAAACCACCCAAACTACAGATAAAATCCCTTTACCTACTCCCAATGCTGACTCAAAACAAATACCTGTAACTGAAACAACTACACCACCTGCAACTAAGGTAGTAGATGACTTAAAGACTGAAGTTAGCGCCAAGTTGCAAGAAGGCTTACCGGACAATAAATTACAAGTTGACGCCGAAGGAAATGAAATTATCCTCAAAGGTACGGCTAGTTCTAAGGTAGAACTCAAAAAAGCTAAAACTTTGGTCAAGCAGGTCAAAGGGGTAAAGACAGTGAAAGTAGAAGCGAAAGTTGAACCAGGGAAACAGCCCTAGTGGAATCTAGGAGGGCAGCTAATAGTACTCCCCTCCTACTTTCTATGTCTGCGTTCGCCTTGGTGCGGACGCTTCTCTTCTCCTCAAGACCCTAGGACCTACAATCCCAGGGTGCGACCAGGAAATCCAGCCACATCAAAGTAGTGAGTGTTTCCCACTGTTTGATACTTGAGGGTTGTTCTGAGTCCATTGCTAGCAGGTGTAGAGGTTAAAACGTGAGACTTGGATTTGATATTGTTAGGGCCACCGCGCAAAGCTTCAGTCAATACTCTTCCAACTAGCTGACCATGAGCGGGGATCTGCAATTTCAACACCTTAGCTAAGGTTAGTGCCACATCTGCATTACTTGTAGGTGCATGATCCTGATAACGCTGCTTAAAGTCAGGACCGATGGCTGCCATGATATTGTATGTATCAGCACGGCTAAAACTACCATGCATCCCTTGACCTTGCTGCAAGACAGTATCTGCTACTTCTACTCCGCACGCGGTGGGATTACCGCAACCCGTATCAAAGGAACGAAAGTTGATCACAATGGAGGGTGTGGGTGTCCGTGCTGACCCTTGGAGTCTGATCGCACTCAAGGGTAGGGTACCAGGAATTGTCCCCAGGGTATCATTGACAAACAAACCACTCACATAGTCTTCCTTGAGTAGTGCTGCAACTATCTTGTGAGCATCAGCCTTCTTTGTGGCATCATTAGTCAAGTAAATTAAGTCAGAACCACCATTGGCAGCAATAACTATTTCAGGTTTATTCGGGTCTTGTCCTAAAATACTGTCCTTAGAAAACTGCCCCTGGGTTGGATCTACAGGGGCATTTTTATTATCAGGATTAAACAAAGGCAATTTTAATTCGTGCGCTAAATCTATGCCAACGAAGCCAGGAGGTAAAAAGCCTTTGGGCACATCTCCATAGGTTAAGCTTGCAGCGTAACTGGTTTTACTACCTTTGCTGATGGTGGAGAACCCATGATCAGCGGTAACGAATATATTTGTGGTGGCTTCTAGACCTAATTCTTTGAGGGCAGCGCGAACTTGTGCCAAGTTTTTATCAACATTTTGCCGTGCGGCTTGGGAAGTTACACCATTAATCCCTGGTTCGATTTGGTTGAGGCTATCACCTTCGTTGTGTTGTGTCCCATCAGGATCTCGTGACCAGTACACTAACACGAAGGGTTTTTGCCGCTGTTTGAATAGGGGGAGAATTACCTTTGTTGCCGCATCTGCAAAATACTGCTGCTGGATGACATTGGCAACTTTTGTCCCCGGAATCTTGCTGTTACCAGGTTGGCCATTGTCTCCCCGTGATGGACTTGCCAGGGGCAGTGAATGTTTGGTGAGTAAGTCCCTCATTTCTGAACTCAGGGGAATCCCTGTACCTGAGCCAGTGGCATCATCGATAATGATTGTTGAGTTGCCATCCTTCTGAGTAACATCTTGAATCAACACTGGGCCAATTTTGCCCACAGATGCAGTACTAAAACCCGCTTTTCTGGCAGTAGCTAACAAGGTTTGTTCGTTGAGATAGTTACTGTTAAATTGTTGATTAACTTCCTGAATAACGGCATCACTTTCTAGGAATGGGACTAGGCTATCATTAGCATTCTTGACTCCTGATTTGACTTTGATGGTGTTACTGAAATCTCCTGTATCGCCTAGATAATGCCCAGTGGCGATCGCTGAAGCATTAGCAGTGGTAAATGTAGGAAATAGGGAGTGAGTGTTGACAAAACTCACTCCCTGTTCCCGAATCTGTTGTAATGTCGGCATATCAGTCCCATTGACGATTTCTGGTCGTAACCCATCGGTCACGAAGATAATCGCATTATGTTGTCCCACTGGCCGAGGTTGTCTAGCTACAGCCTCAAAGCTGATGATGAGGGCAACTACGCAAAATGCCAGGATGAACCAACGGCGAGATTGTATCAAAGTCTGCATAAGTTTTTACGCCCTGCGGATGAAAATTATCTAGTTTCTTGTGTCAGGCTGATACCTGAAAGTTATCTTTTTGTTTCCAAGGTACGATCTAAATGATCTCATATTTAATTCCCGGTAGATGAAAGCCTACAAAATTCAAAACAACACAGGGATTGCAGCCTTAACATTAGTTGATCGCCCTGATCCTCAGCTGACAACTAATCAAGTCCTCATCAAAGTCCATGCCGTATCCTTGAATTATCGTGATCTCTTGGTAGCTGAGGGTGTCTATGGTTCTGGACAGAAATACCCCCTGATTCCTGCCTCAGACGGTGCTGGGGAAGTTGTCACCGTGGGGGCTGGGGTAAAAAGGGTGAAGGTAGGCGATCGCGTGGCAGGGATCTTCTTCCAAGATTGGATTTACGGCCCTTTGACTAGGGATAAAATGAAATCAGATTTAGGTGGTGGAATCGATGGGATGCTGGCTGAGTACGTCGTCTTACACGAAGATGGTCTAGTAATCATACCTGAGCACCTTTCCTATGTAGAAGGTGCAACCCTACCCTGTGCTGCCGTCACCGCTTGGCATGCACTAGTGACAAAGGCTCATGTGGGGGCTGGGGAGACGATTTTATTACTGGGCACAGGGGGGGTTTCAATTTTTGCCCTCCAGTTTGCCAAAATTTATGGTGCCAGAGTAATTATGACTTCCAGTAGTGAGGCAAAACTGGCAAAAGCTAGACAGTTAGGCGCTGACGAAACTATAAATTATCATGAGACACCAGACTGGGAAAAGAAAGTTTATACCCTGAGCGAGCGCCTGGGTGTGGATCATGTGGTAGAAGTAGGCGGTGCCGGTACTCTTCCTAAGTCCTTGCAAGCAGTCCGCATTGGGGGCAGAATTAGCTTGATTGGTGTTCTTTCGGGTAGAGGCAATGAAATTGACCCCATGCCCATCCTATTTAAGAGCTTAACAGTTCAGGGAATATATGTCGGCAGTCGGGAAATGTTTGAATCTATGAATCAGGCAATTAGTCAACATCAACTCAAACCAATTATTGATCGGGTTTTCCCTTGGACCGCCGCAAAGGATGCATACACCTACCTCAAAAGTGCTGCTCATTTCGGTAAAGTTCTCATTGAGATTTGATCATCTGAGCCTAGTACCCCTTAATAGTTGATAACCTGATACAAGGATTTAAGTTTTGTGTGTACATCTGCGGTGTTGAATTGCCAAAACCATACAAAATTATATTGTGGTCTACTAGCTAAATCTGGTACTCTTTATATTTTCCTTACCATTTAGCTCTAGTGTTCTAGAAGGTATTGTATTGTGCTGTCAAAAATTACTATTTGACTATTTTGTCAATGTCTAATTCCTATGGAAATTCTCCAGTTTTTCCCTCAAGTGACCTAAGTTATCTGATTTCTTAACCAAAGATAACCTAAGTATATGAATTAATTGAGCTATATACCTAAGATTTATGAGTTTTAACTTGAATGAGGCTATTAAAATCGCTAACCAAGCAGTTCTTTTAAAGTTTGCCAGGGATCTGACTGACGTTGAAGTAATTGTATTTAAAGGAGCTTGGGCGCGAGAAGAATACGACCAAATCGCCGCTAAAAACCAGTATGCAACCAGTTACATCAGTCAAGATGTTGCGCCTAAACTTTGGAAACTGCTAACCTATGCCTTAGGAGAAAAAGTCAAAAAAAGTAATTTTAAGGAAGCTCTGAAACGACGTTGGGAACAGCAATTTATCACAAATACATATTACCCACAAAAAATGGAACCTATTCCTCTATCTTCAATACGAGTAAAACAAGACTGGCTAGCTCCAGAATTATATGTAGACCGCCCCGTTGAATCCATCTGCTATGAGACTCTGTTGCAACCGGGTTCCCTGATTCGGATCAAGGCACCTAAATTAATGGGTAAAAGCTCCCTCATGGAACGATTATTAGCTCAACTGGCAGCAGAGGGTTATCGTGCTGCTAGTTTAAGTTTAAAGATGGCGGATCGGTCAACTCATCTTACCAACCTGAATAAATTTTTGCGCTGGTTCTGTCTCAATTTTAGTCGAGAACTCAACTTACCTAACCAGATAAATACATATTGGGATGAGGAGGGTGTAGGGGCTAAGGTTAGCTGCACAACTTATTTAGAAGAACATCTCTTAGAACAAGAAAATAGTCCCCTAATCCTCTGTTTAGATGATGTAGATGCCCTATTCCCCTATCCTGAGGTTTACGAAGACTTTTTTGGTTTATTGCGTTCTTGGTATGAAAAAGCTAGAAGCCGCCAAACTTGGAAAAAATTACGCCTAGTAATCGCTCATTCTACTGATGTTTATATCCGCTTGAATATTAATCAGTCGCCCTTTAATGTGGGGTTGCCCATTGAGTTACCAGAATTAACTAGGGAAGAAGTTCAGATATTAGCTAATAAGTATGGTTTTCCAGAAGATTTAGCTTTAGTATATCCCTTAATGGATCTGGTAGGTGGTCATCCTTATCTATTGCAGCAGGCATTTTCTCACCTCAAAAGTTATCCAAATACTACACTCAATCAATTATTGGTGGAAGCTCCCACCGATGCAGGGATTTATAGTCATCATTTGCGGGAACATTGGTTGAATTTACAACAAGAACCAAAACTTATAGATGCATTACAAATAGTGATCAACGATACTAAACCAGTGCGATTGGAAAGTATATTAGCTTATCAATTGCAGAGTTTGGGTTTAGTTAAGCTTGTAGGTAATGAGGTAGAGCCACGCTGTCAATTGTATCGGAATTATTTTGGGAGAGTCATGGCAAATTCTCCCGTGAAATAGTGTCTGAATTTTAGATTGTGGATTTTGGATGTACCAATTTTAGATTTTAGATTTTGGATTGGGGATTAACTAGTTGGTATCGAGGGTTGGTTTTCTTCATATCTCTTCACAATCCAAAATCCAAAATTCTTCAGATCTGCCCCCAAATTTATTTGTGGCATAAATCCAAAATCTACAATCTAAAATTTTTTACTCAAGCTCCAACATGAAGGTATGGGGTCAATCTAAAATCCAAAATCCAAAATTGATTGACTTGCTCATCTGCATCAACTGGGCTAATTTAAATATTCATCACTTTCAAAAACTCGGCAGACTATGCGTCTAACTTCACTGGATGTTTTTCGTGGCATCACCATTGCCGGGATGATTCTCGTCAACATGGCAGGGTTGGCAGATCATGTATATCCTCCCCTAGATCATTCTCAGTGGAATGGTTGCACACCAACAGATTTAGTATTTCCCTTTTTTCTGTTCATTATGGGTGTGGCAATGACCTTTTCCCTATCAAAGTATACCAGAGATCCCCAACACTCCCCGGCTGTTTACTGGCGCTTGTTTCGCCGTGGGGGGATTCTGTTTGGCTTGGGGTTGGTGCTAAATGGCTTTTGGAATCACGGTGTCTGGACTTTTGATTTGAGTATAATTCGGATTATGGGAGTGTTGCAGAGGATCAGCATTACTTACCTCTTGGCATCCTTAGCAGTGCTCAAACTACCCCAAAAAGGTCAATGGGTACTAGCAGCATTGCTGCTAATTGGGTACTGGTTGGCGATGGTATATATATCAGTCCCCGGTTATGGTGCGGGAGTTTTGACACACGAGGGGAACTTAGGAGCATATATTGACCGTTTAATCATCCCCAAATTTCATCTGTACAAATCTGATGGTTGGCACTATATGGGTGATCCGGAAGGATTATTCAGTACCATCCCAGCTATAGTCACAGTCCTCACAGGCTATTTTACTGGGGAGTGGATACGTAGTCAGACAATAAAATCACGTACAACTTTGGGTTTAGTCTTGCTGGGTATTGCCTGCTTAGGTATAGGTCTAGCTTGGGGGTGGATATTCCCAATTAACAAAAAGCTGTGGACAAGTTCATACGTAATTTTCACCACAGGTTGGGCGTTACTATTGCTAGCTACTTGTTATGAATTGATTGAAGTGCGGTTAATTCGGCGCTGGAGTAAACCCTTTGAGATGATGGGATTAAATGCGATCGCTGTTTTTATAGCTTCGGTTTTGCTCATTAAAATCCTAGTCAATCTTAATGTGGGGACTGGGGAGAAAGCCTTGAGTGCATATAACTGGATTAATCAACATTTTTTCATCCCTTGGGCAGGTCCCCTGAATGGTCCCCTATTATCTGCCATCATCACCGTTTTGTTATGGTTTGGTGTTGCCCTGGTGATGTATCAAAAAAGGTGGTTTATTAAGATCTAATTAAGTTAACTCTGCTTGAAAGTCCACTTTATTGCGAGAACCTATTCTAAATAAGGGTTTCAATCATTTTTATTCCAGATTAAATCCCCTCAATTTATTTATGGGGATTCATAGCTGCCTCCTTAATGCAATGCTTCAACGGAGGAGTGGGAAGTGACTTCAATACGGTTCCATTGTTCTCAACAATCATCTTTGGGGATACTCAAATAGGGATTTTTGGATTTCTCGGACACTACAGATATCGAAAATTCAGTGGTTTCAGCCCCTAAGCATTTCGTTATCACAAAGCTTATTGATTCATAACCAAGTTGATGGTAAAACCGGGTGTATTGGACTGAAATACCTGCAACCTAATCTGGCGATCGCCCCTTTGAATTGCCCAATCTTCGGCATATTTGATTAAAGCTGTACCAATACCCTGTCGTCGATATTCAGGCTTGACATAGAGGAGAAAGATGTGGGCATGACGGTTACCATGCACTTGGTCGGCTGACCTCGATTTGCTCTAAAACACTTTTTTGTTAATTTGGCAGGGGTTTTGGGACTTGAGAAGGGCTGACCTCGATTTGCTCTAAAACACTTTTTTGTTAATTTGGCCGGGGTTTTGGGACTTGAGACTGACGGGGCGACAAAGTACTCTGAAAGGGTTGAAATGTAAAGAGTGCAGCAATTTATGGTAAAAAAAGTAGGTCTAGCTTTGTCAACAAGACTTACTTATTGATAATGTTACCAATATTTTACCAA
>Ga0209611_10014789_pt1 | contig 10329 bp, 9 predicted proteins | sample S1TSphgellanicum_3_FD_187693 | JGI IMG/M metagenome (GOLD analysis project Ga0209611, IMG submission 187693) | Host-associated microbial communities from peat moss isolated from Minnesota, USA - S1T2_Fc - Sphagnum magellanicum MG (SPAdes) (version 2) | ecosystem: Host-associated > Plants > Peat... | reverse complement strand
CCTTGTGTGGTCATCAATGAAACTCACGTAGTACTTGCATCCTCCAATGGATTATGTCTTTGTGGTCCACACATATGAGTGGATCATTTCCAAAGGTTTGGAACTTACATGAGTTGTTTGAGTTGGGAATGGATGCCTAGCTTGCTTCCCTGATTGGCATGCTTCACATACCTCTGACATCATCTCTTCTACTCCAAATTTAGGAAGACCTCCAACAAGTTCTTGTTTCTCCATGAGCTTAAGACCTTGGAGATTAACATGGCTAACTCGCTTGTGCCAAATTCCAATGTCTCCAACTCCTTTTCCATGTGTGAATAACATGGAATTCACTTCAGGCATGTTCACATCCAAGGTGAACATTCGTCCATTCCTTTCCCCTTTTGTAATCAATTTGCCTTGGTTCTTCATGTCTTCCACAAAACATCCATTTGGGTTGAATGTCACTTGTAAACCTTCTTCCACCATCTGGCCTACGGAGACCAAATTTTTTGTTATGGTTGGAACATGAAGTACATCTTTCAGGTACTTTGTTTGTGCATCTTGCATGGACAATGGCACCTTGCCAATTTGTGTGATGGGATGTGTAGTGTCATCACCAGTTTCCACAAACCCTGGTGTCTTCAAATCCTTTGCGTCTCTAAACCATTCTCCATGACTAGTCATGTGATTTAAAGCTCCAGAATCCACATACCAAACATTGTTGTTTGATACACCTCCTACCATTGAATTTGCCATGTGCTGCATCACAAACAGTTGCTCATCACTTTGATTGCTTGTTGATGCATAATTCCATTGTTGCAGTTTTCCATTTCGTGCATCATGCTCCCTTTGATAACAATTCTAAACCATGAGCCTAGGTTTCTCGCAGTAGTAGCAATTTGAATCGCTATTTGGTTGTTGACTTCGATGACTTCCACCACGACCTCCACGACTTCCTCGACTTCCTTTTCCTCCAAGGTTTCCCGTCCACCTCCATGAGCTTGACCTTCATGTTGATGATGTTCACCATACGAGCTTTCGTGTCAACCTCGAAATGAAGTTTTACCACCTCTACCTCTACCTCTATTAGTATTTGAGTAGAAAGCACTTTTTTGTGATCCTCCATTGGAAGTACCAACAATTCTCATTTTTTCACTTATAAGTAGTGTTATTAAGTCTTAGAAGTTGGGAAATGTTTTTTGAACTGCAATTGAAGTACGGAACTGGCTATAGTCTTTTCCAAGTCCATTTAAGGTGACAACCACTAAATCTTCATCATCTACAGGGGCTCCTATAGATGCAAGAGCATTTGCAAGGTTTTTCACCTTTGTAGAATAGTCATTGATGTTCATCTTGTTTTTTTGTAGATTATGCAACTCTTGCTTGAGCTGCATTTTGTAGGCTTGTGTATTAGTGCTGTACATCTTCACCAATGTATCTCAAGCTTGCTTGGGTGATTTTGCATCTTGAATATGCATAATCATGGAATCAGACACACTCACAGAAAGCCAATACAAGACTTTCCTTGCTTTTTCATGCTAAGTCTTATTGGCTTGAATATGTTGTTGTGTGGGGTTTTCTGGGAGAGGAGGTTCTTTCTCATCACCAATTATGAATTCCCAATAGCCTTTCCCCATCAAGAAATTCATAATCCTAAATTTTCACACTTGAAAATTATTCTTGTCTAGTTTCTCAATTGTAATTTGAGAAAGACCGTCCGCCATCTTTTAAGGCACCATTCAATGTCTTCTTGGGGTTTCACAATGATTTTAATTCCTTCCTTGGGTTTCTAGGATTAGGGTTAGGGTTTTCCTTCCTTAGGTTTTTAGGATTAGGGTTAGGGTTAGGGTTGAACAAGATGGACCTTGCATATGTATGTATGTCTTGAGTATTATACGAAATTTTATATTATACATAGGTTTTACGTATAGGTACGTATCTCGTATAATATTTCATATGGTATTAAATACATGATTACATACCACATTTTTGTACAAAGGTCTTGATAATTTATTTGTGCTTCCCAATCTTCAAACTCCTTCCTTCAAATTCTCCCAAGTTGTATTTGCTCCACTTCAAAACTTTGCTTTGATGTCTTCTCAAAACAAACTTTTGTCACAGCAACTTTGCAAAGCTACTCCACACACATATGACCTTGGATCGATCTAAAATTTTGGTGAAACATAGAACACTATGTCTACTACCTTTTTTCAAAATTTCAGCTCATTTAACTTCATAAAATGGGAGATCTTGCTACTTCTTTGAAGTCACCTCAAACTGGGACCTGAACACAAAATGACTTACAACTCGCTCTCACAAACTCCAAAGTCCTTAAGATTTTGGGAGATGTATTAGATATATGTTTTCTATACTATCTCAAAATTTCAGCTCTATTGATGTTGACCACAAAGAGATATCACTTTCAAAAGAAACTGACCTCAAAACTGAGATTGAAACTTTAGATGCTTTGATATCTCTGAATACAAATCCAAATGACATGAAATTTCTCTCACACATATATTCCTATATGGTCTATAAGATCTCAAAGCTGCAGATCCAAAAAAGCTGAAACAAAGGAGAGATGACCAAAAAACCAGATCTAGCACAAAGTTTTCAAAAGCTCATAACTTTCACAAAACATATCCTTTTTTTTTGAAAATTTGAGAATAGAAGCGTCTTATAATCTTCTATAATCCCTACAAGTTTCATTCCATGATCTTTTCACAGTAGATCTAAATCTAGATTTAAAGATCTGACTTCCACAACTTTGATATGTTGATCTCCTCTCACCTCTTTTCTTTTCTTTTTCTTCACATTCTTTCCTTTCCCCGTTTCTTTTTTGCACTTGACAAACTCCTATGATATTACTAGAGACTTTCTAGCTCTAGATCTCTTTCAACTTTCTCACCAAACAACCTAAACTCTGATACCATGTTAACAAATAGGAAATCTATTCAAGTGCAAACATAAATCTTTATTGAAAGGAAACTACAACATAATGTTCATAACACAAAACATAACATCAAGAATTCTTCATGGTTTTTGTCACATAAAATACACAAACTTGTGTAATGAAGAAAAAAAAACCAAACCATCAACACCAATGTATTTAACTAAAAGACCAAATCACAAATAACCAAACTAAAATAAAAGTAATTCAACCTTGTGAAAGTAACCCAATTACTTTCCTATTCTACTAACTAATGAAACCTAACTAGTGGAGTTTGAATTTTCAACAATGGTTACCATCTTCATTTCAAGCTTTCATTGCAAGATAAAAGCCTATATGTAAAATCATATCGAATTTAGTTCTAGGTAGGTTATTGCAAAAACCAACCCTTATGCATATTTGACGGTTATTAATCCATACCAAAAAAATTACTAACATTTTAGTGTGGTAGCCATTCAAACAAATTGATACCCAATTGGTCCCAAAAATTCGAGAGTTTTTTTTTATACCTTATGTGTAATTCAAATTTCAAAATCTTGCAATAATCACCTTGCCTAGTAGTAAAAAAACAATACCCCAAGAATGCTAGTTAATATTTGCTAGATTGGGCATAATTTAAAACAACTTTTTTTTGGTTTGATTTGGGAGTTGATCAAAGTTACAAGCTCATTAATGAAAGACATTCAAACAACAAGATAAATTTATGTTAAGCAAGTGTTGTGCTCATGGTCTATTGTTTGGGGTTCCATGAAATAAGTGACAAAATTCAATGGCATCTAGATGTCACTACTTCCCATGTTCGCAATATATACTTTTGCAACTTTGTTATTGGTTAGGGTTTGATAGGGTTTATGATTTTGGGGCTTTAGGAAATGCCTTTTGTTCAAGGAGTGGTACCAACTATATGTCATTATGCCCCACATTCCCATATTTACTTTTATGTAGCTATGACTTTCGTTGTTATGGGCTAGGGTTTGATAGGGTTTAGGGTTTGTGTCGCAACCCCACTTTGAGGGAGTTGTGAGGTCGCCACTCACATTCCCGAAAATGGGACTTGGGAGTCCTCCGGGACTCCTGAAAATTCAGAGCGCGATTGAAAGGGTCAAAACACCTCGAATTGAAGCGTTCTTTATACCATTGGAAAGGTCTTGAAGTGTAGATGTCTAAAATGGCCTCGCATGAGCCATTTGAACATTTGTAGCACAAGTTATGGTCGAAAGAAGGGTCGGGAGTCAAATTGGCAGTTTGACTCTCGACCACTAAAAGTCAAGAATCGACCCGATTTCGGTGTGTGCAGGTGGAGTGTGACACATCGTTGGAAAGCTCTCGAGGAGAGCTACACTTTTGGTTTAGACCTCATCCCGATCCGAGTTTGGAGTGAGAAGTTATGAGTGCCCAAAGTCCCGGGAGTCCAAATCGGGATAGTTTCGGGACCCCACTTTGGGAGTCCTGGGAAAAAGAGCCATTTGGATGCAAGTGCGATGGAGAGCTGCAGAGAATATTATATGGGGAAGGTGGTGGCTTCCCCCAAGTTTGGGTCGTGGTGAGTCAAGTGAGTCCAAGGTCGCCCGTGGGTTGTCCCAAAACTAAAAGTGTGCAAAATGAGTTATAACCAACTTGTTGGTTGGATTTGGATGGAGGACCAAATAAATGAGTAAGCTTGTCCCTCTTCCTAGTCTAATCTCGGAGCTTTCAGCACGCCCTTCTCACCCCCTTTAGTGTTGGAAGCTGGGAACGTGCCCCGAATCCTAGAAATTCCACAACTTGAGTGATCTAGCCCCAACTTGGGGCTAACTAGGGACTTGGGAGCGCGTTAGTTTGGGGCTTTATGAAATGTGTTTGTTCCATAATTACTACCAACTAAATGTCACCGCTCCCCATGTTCCCCATCAATCCTTTTATGTATGTGCAATTTTCTTTATTATGGGCTAGGGCTTGATAGGGTTTAAGGTTTTGAGGCTTTATGAAATATGTTACTTCAAGAATTTATATTGGAATTGGATATCATTGCTCCCCACATTCTCACATTTATTTTTATGCACGTGGATTTTTCTTTCTTATAGAGTAGGTGATAGGGTTTAAGGTTTAAGGTTTAGGGTTTGGGGTTTTATGAAATGCACATGTTCAATTTATTTGATGGTTAATAACATACACTTTCTTACCTTTTGCATTCGTTTTTTCTAGTGCAAAATATCTAGAATACAAAAGGTGTGCACCATGGGGAGGTGTGTGTTTTCTTCTAGTATATGTAATGTTGTTACTTTACCCAAACCCTTGTGTGTAATCGACAAAATGCATAACCTAAAGTAAGTATTTACATGGTTTACAAAAAATAGATTAATGCCCATTGCCTATGGATGAGGAAGGTTATATAATACATTTAATCAAAATTGAATAATTATGGGTTGTTTGAAAGGGTTTGATGAGTTAGATTTAGTAGATTAACATTATATATGTGATACAGTGTGCCTTGAACTTATCAATCAATTGTGCCACCCCTTAAGTTTTTTTCCCCCAATTTATGTGGTCATTTTTTATGGCTTCATCACTGAAAAATTTAATTGAAACGTTAGATGATTCCAAAATATATTAATTGTTGTCTACTCTTGTACATGTGTATTTGGGCAAAATATATTACAATAGTTGAACATTAGGCAAATAGTGTATGGGATACAATAAGGCATGTTTTTAGGAGCTTGTTGGGAATCCATTTGGAACTTGGGGAACATGTTAGAAAATCGAACACTTGAAAAATAGTCAATAAAGAAACATCAATTTTAAAAAATTACTTTGTTACAACTCAAAAGTGGATGCCTCGATTTTAAGAAAAAATTCAAGTTTTATATTAATTTCAAGAGATAGAAAATAAAATTGTAGTTGGTATTAGATTCTCTTGCAATTTTTGAGTATGTATTAGGTAGTAAATGATGTAAACATTAACATAATATAATGATTGTTGTGTATCATATGTGGCATGACCCATATGCTTATGTTTTGTGTATCATATGCATTGTTACCTATATGTTTTGTGAACCATGTAATTGTCATTTGTGACCAATATGTGTTTATTTTACCCACATTTGGAATACCCGCATATAAGCATTAAAAATAGTGATTGGATTTTTGTCACAAAACAATGGACCCACACATGTGTTCCAAAAGAACAATGTCACAACATTTGCCAGCAATACCCACATATAGGTCTACAAAAGAGAGATTTATTTTTTGTGAAGAAAATGCAATACTTGTGTGTAGGTCTACGATCAAATAGGTATTGACTTACATGTTTTTTGCATTTGGTATATCTTATTCGGGTATTGCATTTTGGGATTGGGTTTTGAACTAGTCAATCTTTGTGGACCATTTACCAAATTATGCAATACATGTATATAGGTTCATAAAAAAGGGACTGGTTTTTTGTGAAGAACATGTAATATTTGCATTTAGGTCAATAATCATATATTGACTTACATGTTTCTTGCACTTGATATATATTTTCATATTTAGGTATTACGTTATTATTAGGTACTCGTCCTTTTTGTTCACAAGAAGGATGGGACGTTGAAAATGTGTGTTGATTATAGAGCGCTCAACAAGGTAACGGTGAAGAACCGGTATCCTTTGCCTCGGATCGATGATCTATTTGATCGTCTCTCGGGAGCCAAGGTGTTTAGTAGGATCGACCTACGTTTGGATATTACGAAATTCGGATTGCGGAAGGGGACGAAGAAAAGATCGCTTGCTGCACAAGGTATGGCTCATATGAGTTCTTGGTGATGCCTTTTGGGCTCACCAATGCACCTGCCACATTTTGCACTCTCATGAATGACATTTTCCAGGAATGGCTCGATGATTTTGTCGTCGTCTATAGTGGCTCCTTGGAAGAGCATGCGGAACACCTTCAGAAGGTGTTCCAAAGGTTAAGGGAAAACAAGTTGTATGCCAAGCTCGAGAAGTGTGAATTTGGGGTGACGGAAGTGGACTTCCTTGGACATAGGATAACTCAAGAAGGTTTAAAGATGGATGATCACAAGGTCAAGGCACTTGTGGATTGGGAACCACCCAAGTCAGTGCCACCCTTAAGATCCTTTTTGGGATTGGCTTCCTATTATCACAAGTTCATCAAAAACTTTGCGAAGATAGCCGCGCCTTTGACAAACCTCTTGAAGAAGTCCGTCGTCACTTACGAATGGGAAGGAGCATGCGATGAAACCTTTGAGACCTTGAAAGGTATTTTGGTGAAGGCGTTAGTGTTGAAGTTGCCCGACTTTGACAAAGATTTTGAGATCCATTCCGATGCCTCCAATTTTGCAATTGGAGGAGTCTTAGTGTAAGAAGGAAGACTGATGGCATTTGAGAGCAAAAAGCTGGGTGAGATGGAACGAAGGTGGCCAACGCATGAGAAGGAAATGTGGGCGGTCATACATTGTCTCAAAACTTGGGACCATTACATAGGCTCCAAAGATGTGGTAGTCTGGACCGACAATGTGACCTTGAAGTACTTTGCCACTCAGCCCAAATTGTCTTCAGAGCAAGTGAGATGGCAAAACACATTGGCCTTGTTCAATGTGGATATTCGACACAAGCCCGGGAAGGATAATGTGGTGCTCGATGTGCTAAGTCGGAAACACCAACTTAGAGTGGTGTATGTGGGAAAGATGAAACTCTAAAAAGAAGTTCGACTAGCAAGCCGTCGAGATGCATTTGCCAAAGAGGTAAAACAAAACATTCAAAATGGAGCCAAATCCCACTTCCATTTGCAAAATGGACTATTGTGGTACAAACAAAAACGAGTCTATGTGTCGAAAGGAAGGGTAAGGGAGTTACTCTTGAAGGAATGTCATGATGGATCGCTTCTTTAAGAAAGCCTACTATTGGCCCAACTTGAAAGACGATGCAAAAGAGTATGTGAAGACTTGTTTGATTTGTCAACAAAATTGAACACTTAACAAGAAGCAAGCGGGTTTGTTACAACCTTTGCCAATTCCTGAAGGGCCGTGGGAAAGTGTGTCCATGGATTTCATGGTAAGCTTGCCCTTTTCAAGGGGCTTTGATGCCATCATGGTGGTGGTGGATCAATTTAGCAAGATGGCACATTTCATTCCCACAAAGGATGAGGCCATGGCCCAAGAGACGGGAAGGTTGTTCTTCACACATGTTTTCAAGCATCATGGTCTCCCAAAGGACATAGTTTCAGATCGAGACCCAAAGTTCACAAGCAAGTTTTGGCAAGCCCTATGAAAGCGAATGGGGTCGGAGCTCAAGATGAGCACTTCCTTTTGCCCCCAAATCGATGGATAAACCGAGAAGGTGAACTTGGTCATTTAAAAATTCCTTAGGAATTATGTGGCGGCGGATCAACAAGATTAGGTGGACCACTTGGAGTTAGCCAAGTTTTGTTACAATAACTCGGAACACTCCGCGACTAGGTCCACCCCCTTCCAAATGGTGACGGGCAAATCACTAATTGTGCTCATGATTTGGGCAGCACATGGACAAACCCCGAGTGATGCAAGTGAGGAAGTGCCAATGGTCACACAACTTGATGAGGAAAGGTGGCGCCTTTGGGAGTTGGCAAAGGCTAATTTGGAAAAGGTGCACAAGAGGTACAAGGATTTTGCGGACAAGTCCCATCGAGAGCTGAAATTTCAAGAAGGGGATGAAGTGTGGTTGAACATCGGGAACTTCCGATTACCCGAAGGTTTAAGTCATAAGTTCTTGGGCCCATATGCGGGCCCATTCAAAGTGTTGGAAAATAAATTTTCCGACACTTATAAGTTAAAACTATCAAAAAATCTTAGAGTTCATCCCACATTTCATGTTTCCCTTTTGAAGCCGGTTGCCCGCAATGCCTCAAGGCTTAATCGAGAGCACAACTCAAGGCCCCCACCAGACTTGGTTCATAATGAACCAAAGTTTGAGGTGGAGGCCATGCTCAAGTCAAGGCAACTAAGAGGACGAGAGCGAGAGTACTTAGTGAAGTGGAAAGGATACCATCTGATAGAGGCATTTTGGGTGAATGAATTCGACATGGAACATGCCCAAGAAGCCATAAAAGAATTCCACACTAGACCAGCAAAGAAGAAGAGACGTAGAACGTGATGAAGACATCACCTTTCTTTTAGTGGGGCAGGGTGTCACATAAAATGTACCACATCAAGTTGGAAGTGAAATAAAGGCTTAAGAACTTTCAAAAGATTGTATCACAAGAATAATGTATAAGTGCAAATAGGGTGTCAAGTTTGGCATGGGACAAATGGAACTTTTTGCGTAAGCCCAAATCAAAATCGGATTCCTACTTTGGGGTGAAGAGAAATCTTGACCCCAAAAGAGGAGGCAAGCAAGGTAAGCTTGCGGGGACATGCACAAGCTTTCAGTGCATCCCAAAGGGTTGGTTGGTAGTGACGGCCAACGCGGGAAGTCATGACCTCGTTCTTTTACTTTAATCATGTAGTTTGGGACTTGGGTTTTGGCAAAACCCAAATGTCGCTTCTCGTACCTTGATAAGCAAACCTTTCATTCAAGGCTTGATTGTTGTGATCAAGGTGCAAGGTTGGGAAAGGAGTCATGTCAAGTAGCTTAGGTAAAATTAGACTTGACTTGAATTCCTCATGAGGGGAAGGTTGAAAGAATGGCCTCCCAAATGACGGGCTCTGTTAATTAGGCTAGTTTAGTCTTTTAACGAAGTAAGAATTAAGGTTTTTCTATGACATACTTTTGGGCTTGCCAAGAAAGTGTTAGAAACTTGGGGACGCCTAAGTTAGTTTGAGGCAAGGTCCTAACGCAAAAGTCGGCATTTGATGGTCAAGGATCCAAGGAAAGCGATTGCAATTGCGAAAAGAAATTTCTAAGAGTTAATGAGGACATTGACCTCTTCTTTTAGTGGGGGAGAGTGTCACAACCCCACTTTGAGGGAAGTGTGAGGTCGCCATTCACACTCCCGAAAATGGGACTTTGACAGTCCTTCGAGACTCCTGAAAACTCAGAACGCAATTACAGGGGTCAAAACACCTCATATTGAGGTTTTCTTTATACCATTGAAAAGGTCTTGAAGTGTAGATGTCCAAAATGGCCTCGCATGAGCCATTTGGACATCTGTAGCACAAGTTATGGTCAAAAGAAAGGCCAAGAGTCAAACTGCCAGTTTGACTCCCGACCACTAAAAGTCGGGAATCGACCCGATCCCAGCGTGTGCAGGAGGAATGCGACACACCTTTGAAAAGCTCTCAAGGAGAGCTACAAGTATGTTTTAGACCTCGTCCCAATCGGAGGTTGGAGCGAGAAGTTATGAGCGCCCAAAGTCCTGGGAGTCCAAACTGGGAGTCCAAACTAGGATAGTTTCGAGACTCCACTTTGGGAGTCCCGAGAAAAAGTGCCATTTGGATGTAAGTGCGGTGATG
>Ga0209611_10014788_pt1 | contig 10329 bp, 12 predicted proteins | sample S1TSphgellanicum_3_FD_187693 | JGI IMG/M metagenome (GOLD analysis project Ga0209611, IMG submission 187693) | Host-associated microbial communities from peat moss isolated from Minnesota, USA - S1T2_Fc - Sphagnum magellanicum MG (SPAdes) (version 2) | ecosystem: Host-associated > Plants > Peat... | reverse complement strand
ATGGTGAGTGTAAAATGCAATTACATAATGATGGATTTAACACATTCAAAATGAATTATTCAACTCATGTGCAAATGTTAATAGTTTAAGAGATGTGAAGTCTTTATAAGTTATTACATTTTTTTTTATTAAATTATGATAAATGTAAAATGTAACCTATGAAAAATGGTTTCAACATGATAAAAATGTATAATTCAACTCATGTTGTGTTGATAGTTGAAGAGGTGTCAAAAAATCAATAACCATTATAATGCAATGTTGAAATAAAATTAAATGTTACCTTAATTTTCACATCAACAATTTTAAATTATGAAAAAATAAAATAAGGTGATTTATCATGTAAGTGCAAAGTATAGCTTATGAATAACATTCTCCACTTGTTATCAAACATTGATTCAATTCATGGTAGATGTTAATAATTGAAAAGTTGTTAAAATAATGACCAAGCAATATTACCACTATTGCAAAGAGTCTAGGCTTGAGATATTTCCATGTCAATTTTTTTCCCATTATTATAAAATCCAACATGGAGGAAAACATCCAATGATAATGAACAAGGCTATCATTATTTTCACTATGGAAATTATGCACAAATAATTAAAAAATAGTTTCACTTGATATTTGTGCATGATGATAATAAGTCAAATTGTGGTCAAATTGGACAAATAGTTGCAATGGGTGGTAGTGAAAAACCCAAGATTTCTTCTTATGTAAATAGGATGCCAAGGCAATGGTGGTTGTTTATATGAACCTGATGCCATCGAAAGCTATTAGAAGAGAGGCATGTTTACGGGTTAGAAGTCCTTTTGGGCTAGCACTATCAAAATATTTTGAACCTAAGAGGCACCCAAACACTTGAAAGAAGGAGGAATCAAAGGATGCAAGGAAATCTATGAAAGTGGAAGAAGGAAGTGTGCATCATAATAGATACAATGGTTGTTGCATGAATCAATGAATTGAAATTCCAAAGGCTACTTGAACATCACCTATTGTAGGGAAAAAGGTCAACATGCCAAACATCTTTTAGCAAGGCATCATTGATGAATGATGATGTGAATGATGAAGCACCTAGTGGAACCCCTAAGACTCTAATTCCTTCTAGCGGGGTGATAAACTAGGGTGGGGTGTCGAAGTTAAGTGACGGGCCAAAGGGCAACCATGTTACACATTTTTTAGGTTGGATAGAAAAATTTATCATGCGAAGTTCAATCTAAAAGTGTTCATAAGTAGATTATATAATTAAGGGAGGGCTTATGATGTGAGTGTCATTCTCAATGGATGGAAATCGACAAGAGGGGAAATGGTTGATTATAAAACGTAATGCCCTAAATAATCATTAGAAAAAAAATTGATTCAAATGTGAAGATTTTGAAAGGTGGATAAAGTTTGGGAGTCAAACAACATCACCCATGGTGTGGGGGTCAAGTAGGAATCAATCAATGATGGAGTGGATTAGTAAACTACATTCATAGACTTGTGTGATTCTTCTGACAAAACATTGCACACAAAAATTTCTTTGTCACAATAGTCGCAAAAGACACTTTTAGTCGCCTAAGACAAGTCAAAAAATGGGGTTTTTCTACTAGTGCAAACCTCAAAGAAAAATGAAACAAAAAATAATGAGAAGGCAAAATAGATTGTAGAATGCATCACAAGAAATGATTTTTCATTACAATGCATAAAACACAATCACCAATATGAACAAGAAAGATTACAAAAGTTAATCTTAAATGCCATGGGATTAACTGTAAAGAACAAAGATAGAAAATTGTAAGGAAATAATGTGTTACAACAATGTACATGCATGAATATCTATAAGAAACATTTGCACGTGCATAAATATTTAAGGAATAAATTAAATTATATAGTTGAATGAAATCAATGTTAAACAATAACACATTTATTGAAAGTTGAACAAACAACTACAAAAGCGTTTATACAAGCTAGAATGTCTAGCATTCATAATGAAAATAAATTTAAGATTCAATTTTCAGTTGTTGACAAAATATGACAATTTAAACTATAATATCTATTGAAATTAAATGAATCTATCGACAGACACCCTTCCTAAGGACAAGGCACCACAAGCATTTAAACTTTAAAACCTTAATAAGGAGAGGGAAATGCAAAAGAATGTGTTGGTAGTTCAATTTAAAGAAATTGTTCATTTAAGGGCTAGTTAATGACACCCAACCAACCAAGAAGTGGAAGAAGTCGGCTATGGTTTCAAAGGAATCAATGGATTCAATTAAGATATTAGACTTTGATGATAGGTTTGATAGCAATCCATTATGTAAATACGTGCCAAAAATATTGGGGAATGTGAATGATTGAACCAAAAAGTGAAAAAAGGAGCATACAATTATTATGGCAGTAAAAATAGTGAAAATTCATGTTGGATTAGGGTTTAAGGAATGGGGTTGAAGAGAAGCCAAATTTTTGGTGTTTAGAAATTGAATTAGGTTTAAGGTTTAGGGTTGAACATAATTGGAATTTTAGTTTTAAGAAATTGGAAATTGGATTAGGGTTTTAAAAAAACCAAAATTTTAGGTTTTAGAGAAGAATTAAGGTTTAAATAGTTATAAAATTATAGGCAAATTGGAGTGAGTGTTTGTGACTTATACCACATGGAACATGCTTGCAAAGGCATTTGCACATGATTAATAACTAAACTCAACACTATTTAAATGGCCATATTTTTTGCATGTACATGAAATATAAAATAAACTCCTAGCCAAACTTTTCTAGGCATTTTTTTGTAGACAAAAGGTTGGTAGTGAACTCCTATGCTCTTAACAACCTTTTTCTTGTATAACCATGATGTATAGTTTCAAACTCTTACATTCATAAGCATTTTTTTTTACAACTTGTACCATGAAAACTATTAGAAAATGCATGCATGCACAAGTTGCATTAAGGTATTAGACTATGTTCTTTCCTAATATGTTTTTTGCATGAACATTGATGTGAATTTTGAGTCATTTATAACTTGATTTAGTATTGTGTAACTTGTAATTTTTGCAAAAAAATTTGTTATCTTCAATCATGCATGATTGTTTTGTAAATAATTTATTACCGATATTAACCTTTTTTATTGGTTTATTTAATTCTTTCATCATGCTTCTTTCATTTATGCACTTATTGAAACCAAGCTTGATGAATATGGAAAGCTATATAATTTAGATGGTTGTTTAACAATTCACTATTCATGTTGTACAAAAATGTTAGGCCTTCACACTTCATACGCCCATATTGTGGGGAAAATATGAGTGTTGGAATAATGACACAATTGTTAGCAAAGGGACATTAATGTTGATAAAATCACAACACTTGGCATTGAACATTTTGTTGGGAAAATGGCATCAATGCTTGAAAAATGACATAAGTTTTGAACAAAAACAACCATATTAGAAAAATGACATCAATGTTGGACACATACACAAGATCACCAACAATCATTTTGAATTTTTTTGCAATGTAAGGTTATTTGGCACTATTTAGATATCAAAAAGTTGTTTTTTGATAACACATGCAGATCCAATTATGTGGGTTGCATCTTCACAAGTTTTGACCATTACACATAAGAAGAAAATGTGTTAGGTCAATCTCATATTTCTTCTTGATAACATAGTTGAATATAAGAATAGAATATCACCAACAACAATTTTGTAACAAATTGCAATAAAAGATTAAAGCACAATTTAAACATGCAAAACTTTGTGATAAAACATGTAGATCCAATGTCATGCATTGTATGTTCACAAAGGCCACTACACATAGCAAATGTTGGCAAAAGGACATCAAAATGTTAAACAAATGACATTGGTGCTTGAAAAAAAACACTCATATTAGGCAAATGAAGAAAATGTGTTGGACAAATGATGTTGGCAATGTTTGGCATTGAACATCCTTGTTGGACAAATGACATCAATTCTTTAAAAAGAACATCCAAAGGTTGTCTTTTGATAACACCCATGAATCCAATTATGTGGGTTGCATCTTCACAAATGTACTAACCATTACACATAAAAGGAACCACTATGTCTCTCTTGTTCAAAGACTTGGTCAATCAATGGTCAAGTTTATGAATTCCATTACAAGACCTACATTCCCAATTTATTTAAGGGAAAAGAAGACAATAGGTTACAAATGGTAGAACTAATAAAGAAATTACAAAGTTGAAAGCTTTCAATTGAAAAGAAAAAGACAAAAATTCAATTGTTTGTCAATTGTTTGTGTTGCTATGACTAGAAGAAACTAGGGAGGTCAAGTACTTCTTCCAAGGGGCGTTATCTTGATGCTTTACCCAGGAAAGGTATGCACTATCAACCAAACAAAAGCAATTGACGTAGAGAAGTTGGTGCCTTACTGGAACAAATCAAAAATTTGCAACCTGTCAATACTAACCCACATAATTAAAAGATATCATGGTTCATTAAGAAAACTTCTACAAAATTTCCAAAATTGAATTCCAATTGATATGAAAATGATCTTCATTGCAATGAACTAAATCAACACAAGGGTGCACTCACTAATGCTACATATCATGCTTCATTTTAATTTCTTGCAAATTTAATTTCAATACTAAAATATTAAAAAAACATTAAAATACAACTAGAATTTGTAAACATTTTTTCAAGTTTATATTTTGCAATATTTTTTTTAATCTTGCAAAAAAAATCATGCAAAAGATGATAAATAATTAATTTGGAAGACAATTTGATTCAATTAACTATGAGTCACAAAAGAACACTAACCTGTACAATCGCCCAACCAAGTCCCTCTGTCATATAACTTGGGAGGAAATCACGTTTGACATCATGCTTGACTTCATCCCATGGCTTGCCTGAAGCTAATCCCATATAGGTGAAGAAAGCTAGCAGGTGCACAGGTCCAAAAAGGAAGGTGTCTGCCATCACTTTTGTGGTGATAAATCGAAATGAATTTGGCTTCAATTTTAATCTATTAATGCATACACTTTCAAATGCCTCATACCTTGCAATCATAAAATTATTGTCAAATATTGAGGTGGTCCAAAAGTTGGAACAATTATCTCAACTTTTCAAATCACCACCTATTTGAAACATTTAATAGGAAAGTTGGGCATGATTTGGAATTTTGGTCAACCCCACACATTGGTTCATTTGGATGTATGTTGTGCACTAATACACAACATCTTAAACTTATGAAATTTTTTTGGTGCAAACAATAAATATGCATACCAAAGGTGTCCAACAGGTCCCACAAATCCAACGCCAAAAAAACTTGCAGTTGCAACTCTCCTCCAATTAGTCTTGTGATCAAGAGTTCCTTCCAAACATTTATTTTCATCAACCTGTTAAATCAAATCATCACCAAGTTGGAAAATTTTTATAAAAAAAACATTGATCATGCAATTGAAGAAAAATTAATTTTACATATTCCACAAGACTACCAAGTTTGGTTAATCTCACAATTCTTTTGCCTTATTCACTTTTGAAGTCCACAATCTTAATGTACATGTAACTTTAGGCATCACATTATTTCAAGGATCCAATATTAAACGTGCCAAAAATCTAGAGCAATAATGCAAGCTACAACCAAGAAAAAACCTTAATTCTTCCAAATTTTCCAACAAACTAATTTTTAAAAATGGAACTAGACCTAAATGCCTCCCTTTGAAGAAGTTCACATTTTTTTTTTAATGAAATTTGATAAGTTTGGTGTATAGAATGATTGATGAATTCAACATAATGGGTGGTGGCATCAAAAAGGAATTAAAGAAAATGAAAACAAATGAAAGGGAAGGAGGGAGGCCATAATTGTGTGTACACTTACAATAGTTGTGGTGGAATTTTCCTTCATAACAAGACGTTGTTCTATGCTTCGACTCATGGATTGTGCAATGGCATCTCCAATAGCCCACAAGATACCAAAGGTTACCATTTGTGTGCGTATAGGTTGTTGTTGTAAGCGAAACCGATACCACACCCATGCACCTTTCATTCCCATCATTGCCCCTCTTGCCACTATTGCCACTTTTTCTCTCTTGCCCAAAGAGACACTTACACATTCATGTTGTCAACTTCCCAATACCTATTACATGAAAACAATTCACATCCAAGAATGTCGTTAGTGGGATTTGATGCAATGTTAATTTTTTTGATTTTTTTTAAAAAGTTTTATGTAGTTGGGCATAATGTGTAGTATGAATATTTGTCAAATTTGGGCTATGCATTGTTGAACCTTATTAGTGACAATTGATTGATCAATTGATGAAATGTATTATATTCAATGTGGAAATTAAGTTCCATTTTGAATGATAATATTGAATGACATTACATGCAAGTTGAATCAAATTGATTTGAAATTAATTGAATTCATATTTAATTGAGCTTAATTCAATTTCTACATTGAATTCAACAATTGGGTTACAATTCAATTGAATTGAAGAGAATTGATATGCAAAAGGTTTGAAAATATGTTGTGAATATGGTGTTGGAAAAACAACTTTTTAAAAAAACATAGATTTAAACAGACATAGATTATGTTTCTTTACTTGGGAATGGGTTAAACATATAGTCCAATTTTATTAATTGTTAAGGAGGTGTTGTCTAGCACCTTAAGTGAATTAACACTTACATTGCAAGCACCATGGTAAAACTCACAAATCCTTTTAAATTGCTTATGATCATTATAAATTTGTCCCATACATCCATAGGTACAAAAACTCATGAATGGAGGTAATGTTCATAGAAAGGGAAAAAAACATCCTACACCATATTTGAAAATAAAATAGTAATAAATCAATGTGAATTTGTTTTGGGAAAGTCCTTTCAAAACATTATTCTTTGCTTCCAAGAGAAGCCCATTCAACATGATTTGTTATGTAGTATAAATCCAAAAAAATAGTTTCATGTTGTCATTTGTTCTTTAGCGTGAATTGGGAATAAAAATCCACAATTTCCAAACACACGTTCATTAAAATTAATTACAACCTTTGTATGCATGCCAATTTCTATTAGTTTTGTACAAAAGATGATATCAATCAAGTTGGGATTCAAAGAGAACATGGAGATAATGGCATGGGACAAGTTTTTACAAAACTAGAAATCAATTGTAAATACAAAATTTTACAACATACTTGTTGTATGCAATCTTTTTTCTCTATCAAGATTAAGATGATAGGTTGGAAGTGAAACTTTGCTCACAACCATTATTAAGGTATTACCTTGATTATATGAGTGGCTACTTTCCCCACATTCATACCAATTCCAACTTTTTTCATTATGCACACAATTTTTTTCAAATATTATATTACATGATTATGAACACATTGCAATAACATCTATAAAATAGAACATCATCAGAGTATTCTTCATCTTTATAATCCAAAATAAATGAAAAGGATGTAACCTATGTTGGGAGAAAATTGTGAAGCACCAAATTGTAATAATTTTCAAGCTTGAGTAATTGATAAGTGTCTTACAAATGGAGTTCAAGTTGTCATGCAATTTTCCCAACACTATTGCACCAATAGTACTAAAGTTATGTTTGATTACAATTTCTTGCTCTTCACGTCCAATTTTCAACTTTTCCAACTTCTTGGACACCATTCCTTTTCATTTATTTGCTCATGTTCATGAGGTGGCATCTATGAATCACACACATTCATAATTGTATAGATATATATGTTGCAAAAATGGAAACATTGAAGACCATATTTTTTTATGAAGGATTTTCATATAATTTCATAAATTTTCAATTATTTGGAACATTGTTAATGCACACATGTAAAACAAGCTAGATAATTGATGGTCTATAATGTTGCAATGATGTCATTTTCATAAATTTCATTTCATAACTTGTGTTTGATCTTTTACCTTTAGCATTATATATATTCAAGTTGTAAACACTATATTGTCATAAAAAAATCATTGGAGGCTACAAATCACACAAGTTATTAATTGTAGATTAATATTTAATGTCTTCCAATTCAAATGAGAAATGTTGATAACTTACAAAATAAATTGAAGATTATGGATGGAGTTTTCTTATGAAATTTCACATTAAGAAATCTCTCACCATTTTATCATAGTTTTCAACTATTTTTTGCGCCAAGTAGGATTCCACCTTTGTTAAACTCCACCACTACCAAAAACTTCATTATTTGGTTGTCATTGTTTTTGCCTACATATCTTTACCCGTGTTGGTTGTTTTGCTATTTCTTTTGCCTTAAATATTAACATATTATTTATGAAAATGAAATGGTGAAATTTAATTGGAAAAAAATGAACTAAAATAAAGTTTTCATTACACCTTGATATTTGTTTATCCATGTGAAATGATTAAAAAATGAATTGATTTTGTGGAAATTAAGTCATTTAAATGAAAATATGACATTGCATGCAAGTTGAATTTAACTAAATTCATATATGTTGAATGGAATTTGAATTCCATCGAATTGTATTTTAATTCAACTAAATTCAACAATTGGATAAAATTTAATTGAAGACAATTGAGATGCAAATTGGTGGAAAAGGTATTGAAAATATATTTGTGAATATGGGGTTGGGAAAGACACCTTTTCATACCTTTTTACTTGGTAAGGGGTTGAACATATTCCAATTTGGAATTGTCCAAGTGATGATGACAACCTACAATTTTATGGAACCCAAAGTTGTTGTACCTTAACTAGCTTGATTCATCACTATGATTTAAAAAAAACATTTTCCTTGGAAAAAAATGCCTACATTTTTTATGTGATTTTTTTAGCAAATCAAATTTTTTATAAACAACATGGTTCAATTACTCAATTTTTGAAATTGTAACAATCCACAACACCAATGAGAAATTATTGCTCACCAATTATTTATAAACAATTGTTGAAAGGAAAGAATATATATTTTAGTTCTCTTCTTCACAATTCCTCCACATTGTATATATAATAATAAAAAACCCTAATATTGTACTTGGAACATCACCCAAATTTGATGCAATGAAAAGGAAAAATGTTATTGTTGGAAACTTGCAATTTGTAAGTAATAATCCATTACAAAACACCACCTTGAAGCAACACCTTAAAATTAACCTCATGGAAAAATGGAGGTTGAACTTCCCATATTCCTGAGTAATTTCTAGTTTTCCTCAAAGAATAGCTTGACATTGATATGCAATGCAATTGTACTCTGAGGAGTAATTTGCTCATACATTGATATATAATCTTCAACAATCAGTTGGGAATTTTTCCAACATGAAACAAACTTGGCCATCTTCCTTCAAAACAAAAAAAATCCAATTTCTTCCACATGATGCCCTTTTTAGCTAATACAAAGATCCACCAAAATTAAAAAACCTGCAAAATTATGATTGACTCTAAGAATGTAACAATTTTGACTCAAGTGAAGAATCTCCAAGCTTTAATGGTTTCCCTCCTCCTCTACCTCTACTATCACCACTAAATATTATTTCCTTTACAAATCTATAAGTACCCACTAGTTCCAAGAGTTGTGAAAAATCATAGCACTATTTAAAACAATCATTTGAATGTCATCATCATCAACCATTTATGTACAAAAAAAGGTGTGAGCAATGGAGGAAGAATTGAATAATGCACCCCTTTGAGGGTCAAATCCAAAATGGAAGAGGGGGGGGGAAAAGAAACCCCAAAAGAAAAAGCAAAAGCAAAAAAATAGACAAAAAAGGTGGGATGATTTGCACTCATGACAACAATTAATGGAGGAGCCACCAAAGGTTGATGTTGCAAAACAAAGACAACAAGACAAGAAAAAAAATGATGGGGATCATGCATTCATAGAGAAAATAATTTTAGTTTACCTTAAACCGCTCAAATTCTTGAAAATTCATGTTGAACTCACTAAAGTGGCCATTCTTTTCCTATTACTTTCAAATCTCAACTCCACAATTTGGTCCAAAATTAATTCTCAAGAAGTGAAGATCCATAAACAACAACATGGTTTAAATTATGATCCATCTTTGAGTTTGAACCTCTAGTCAAGTTGGCCCGAAAATAAGAAATAACACAAAAACTTAAACTAGACAACAATAGTAATTTTTATTAATCCATTTTATTGTGTTTTTTTCGTAAAGAAAAGGGTTTGAGGGTTGTCCAAAAATATTGTCATGTTGTAAGGCCATTTAAAGTTCTCGTGTTAATTCACTTTCACTCAAGACTAAAAAATGTTCTAAGTTCAAAAGGTAATTTTTTAGTTGACTCCAACAAAAATATTTTTTTACTTCATAATTTCGGGTTACACTATACTTTTTTTTTGGGAGATAACTCTTAACTCTAATTTTCCGATTATCATAATTTGCAAACCCAACAAGTTT
>Ga0209611_10014784_pt1 | contig 10333 bp, 6 predicted proteins | sample S1TSphgellanicum_3_FD_187693 | JGI IMG/M metagenome (GOLD analysis project Ga0209611, IMG submission 187693) | Host-associated microbial communities from peat moss isolated from Minnesota, USA - S1T2_Fc - Sphagnum magellanicum MG (SPAdes) (version 2) | ecosystem: Host-associated > Plants > Peat... | reverse complement strand
TCCCCCACCCCACCCCCCCAAAACAAAGCATTTGGTTTTTTTTTTAAATGTCTTGTCACCTACTCACTTCACTTCAATTGGGTAGGTACATATGGTAGTACATTGTACCTACTTACCTACCTACCTACCTCCCTTCTCTTCCTTGAAGTTTATAGTGTTTTTTGGTTTTTTTGGTTTTCTTTTTTTTTGTTTTTTGAGGGATTTTTTTTGTTAGGCAAAGTGGTGATCATCCATAGGAAGAAGATGTAGAAGAAATGGTGATCCACCTTAGGATGATTTAGCCAAATATGGCTATCATCCAGAGATAAAGTACAAATCTTTAGTTATCTTTCTATATTTTTGGCTACACAAAATGAAAACCAAATATATGAATTTGGTAATGTTAATTTTTCTCTTTTTCTTTTTTCTTCACCTTTTGGTGACTGAAAACCTCAAAACTCATTTCATTTTTTTTTTAATTTTATTTTTTTTTTCTTTTAAGTGAAAATTGGCCAGTGAAAAAAAAAGGCTGCAAGTTGAAGATGACATGAAAAAATTGATAAATAATATTCAACAACAACAAGCATTTTTCTTGTGTGTAAATTTAGGTTTGCAAACCACATGGGATAAATCTGAAGTGCTATTTACAAATGTATTGGGCAACCCTTGGGAACCTCTTGGGAACATGATGAGAACACATTGGGAACAAGGAAAAAACAAAAATTTCCCTTCCCTTCATTTCTCCTTGCCCTGAAATTTTTTTAAAAATTGAACTTATCATGTGTGCACGCTAAGTCTTCTCATTGGTTGCATGAAATTTTTACCTCCAAAATTATTCATCGCCATTTTTAGTCTAAGGGGGCACCAATTGTGGGACATAGTATTGCAAGCACCAAACATGTGCATATAGAGCAAATTTATTTAAAATTTTATGTGATTTTAACTTTTTCATATGAATTTTGATTGAAGTGTTTTTAACTATAAAGTTGTAGCCCTTTTCAAGACCTTTTCCAATGATAAGTCACAAGTTTATATGAAAATGAACATGAAAATGATTGTGATTACAAAACGATTTGAAACTTGATTATTTCTTGAGGAACTTGAACCTTTCCCTTGAGAAAATACATTGCTCCCAAGAGAAGTTGTCCTTCTCCTTGAAAAACGTGGGCCCTTTCCTAAGGAAAATAAATTGTTCCTCATGGAAGTTACCCTTTTCTTGGGGAACTTGGGCCTTTCCCTGGAGAAAATTCAATACTCCTTGAGAAACTTTTCTTTCTCCTTGTGCAAATTGCTTTGTGTAATACTTCATTTGTTCTTACAAAACTTTTTTGTTTTTTAGAAACTTCATTTTGCTCCATTGGGAACTTACATTTTTCCTTAGGGTAATGAATTTAAGACTAACAATTAATCTTCTTTTCTTTGAGGAAGTTGCTTTCTAATGGTAATTAACTTTGAAATTTTATTTAAATGTTTTATGTATTTTTTAATCCATTTCCTTTGTTGGCAAAACAAATTTTTAAAAAGATTAAACCTTTGACCTTTGGAAGGGAGGATTTTAACCATTACGTCATTTTATTTTAAAATTGTTGTGTAAAAAATATACTTATAACATAGTCATTATGTGGGTACAATAAAATATATATATAGTTTTTTTTCATGTTGGGCATTGTATTGTAAATGCGTTGAACTAGGTGCCACATTTAACTCATTACCACTATTTAATGTTTGTGGATTTTCAAAGAATCCTAGGTCCTAGGAACTTTGAAACCTCCAAAGGTGAAAAGTTCAAAAAACCTTGACAAGCAAATAATCAACAATGGAATTTTTTTGAAGTTTTTTCAAAGCTCCTATTAGGTTTGTCAAGTCAAAAGTTCAACTCTAATTTTATTTATTTTTAAATTTGGTACTTGTGATGTGTTTGATAGAATGTTAAACATTTTGTAATTTATATGTTTCAAAGTTGCAATTTTTTTGCATTGTTTAACATTCAAAATGGGACAACATGAAGTGCAACATATCATAATTACATAATTACAAGATTGCTAGCAAGTATGAAAATCACAAAATTGCATTTGACATACCCTTTTTGTTTCATGTTTTGTGACTTTTTTGTTTAGTGTAGAGGTTGCAAGTTGTAAAATTACATTTGCATCGATAACAGACCAAGGACCATAAACCTCCTTCGATGAACTTTCAAGACGCTTCATCCCAAACTTGTTTATCAACTTGCTTATAGGCTTAAAAGTGCGCTTTAGACTACAAAGAAAAAAAGTGATTATGTGCTTGCTAAGGCCCCAAAATTTTCACAAGCAAATGACAAAAATCGTGAGCATAAGATTTTAATTATGCATGAAGGTGAGAACTATGACCTAATTTCTAGTGTGTGTGGAGCACCATTGCCATTGTTGCATGGAAGTGGAACCAAGCAACTTGACGTGTCTACCACATCAAAAAATCTAAAAGTTCTACATGCATAAACTAAGTTTTGGAAACCTTGGAACTATATTTCTATCACATGGGTTTTTTATAACATAAATGATGGTAGGCCTATAGATTTGATTCAATGCTCAATTAATGCATTGCATTGTTTGCTAAAACAAATAAGTTGGTCCTACAATAGCTAATAGGGGCTTATCACCTACTTCAAACCTAATGGCATCCTAACCATGGAAAAACATATAAAAGTTAAGCAATTGAATCTTCGTCAAAAGTTTGTTAAATAAATGAACATCATAAAAACATCCCCATTGGACATCCAATGACCTAATAAAAAATCTCTAAAATTGGATGTATCTCTTAATCTAACTTTTTTTAATTCCATGGATCCATTTTTAAATGACCACAAGTAACAACGAACATTTTTACAAGATTTGGCTCTTTCCATGATCGAATCTTGTTTACCATATTGAATAGTTAAAATTGTTTGGCTACAATGTTTAACATTGCAAGTATGTCCATGAGTGGTATTCCTTTCAAAGAAGACCTTCACAAAACAAATACTAGCCAAGTTGGTGGAAAAGACAAAGAAAACTTGTATGTATTACTTGCCTTGGAAGAATGCATGTTGGCAACAACTTTTGGTCTTTGGATGTCAATGGGTGCCCACGACACCTTTGCACTTGTTGTCAATTTCATTTACGCATATTGGTAGCCCAAACACAATACAATTTAAGGTTATTTGAAACAACCAAAACAAGTGGTCAAACCATGGCTCTAAAGCTTCAAGCACTGCTTAACAAATTTGGATTGAAAAAACAAATCTATACTCATGTCAAAAATGAAAACCTACAAAGTTTCTCAAAGTAAGGAGGAGGATTTCGGAGACTATTATGAATTGTGAAAGCTCAAGATTGGAGGAGCCTTTTCAAAGCACATGTTTTGGGCATGTAATGTCAAAGGTGTGTTAATATGGGACAACATATAACAAAGTTTGTGTGGGCTTACATAACATTTTTGTCATATTTGCCTAAACAATTTTTTTTAAATACATAACATGGCTAAAAGCATTTGTGAAAGGATGTCAAGATTGGATGAAACTTATATTGATGTGAGTTTGCCACCTTGGAAACTAAATATCTTTGTGGAAACAAGGTGATATTCTACCAATTTTCATGAATTATTAAATTTTCCCAATTTTGGCATTTTCTTATGTTTTGTGAGTTATAAGTTTTGGGTTTTAGTGGGAAGTATATGTGATCTTGTAATCTGGAAATTCTAGCCCTTCTATTTTGTGAAATTGTAGGTGTGATGGAGATTAGTTGGATGGCATGATTTGTTTGATTTCATTCAAATGACAATCACTTTTCTAGGGTTTCAAAATGGGCAACATGTTTAGATTTGAATTGCTTTATTATGTGCCATTTTGAGACTAATGAAATATAAGAATGTAAACAACTTTCATAATATAATTTCAAGGTCATAATTGTTTGCTACATTTTGAATTTGGTAAACTTTGAACCACCAAATATCTAAATTATTCACCTATACAAAGACCTTTTTTCACAAATTTGTCTTCCATTTTTACACATGTTGGTTGGTTTTGGATACTCACCCAAACTTTAGTCAAATAAATACATAAACAATTTGTTGGTTGGGGCTCATATCAAAGTCAATAATGATGGGTGATAATTTAAATCGATATGCTTGGGGAAGTTTTATGAATGGGTACAATTTTTGATCTTTAGTTCCCCAATTTTTTGTTACATGGCATTATTAACCTAGGTCCTTGTATATGTTGGTTGCATCTAGTAATTTTGATTTGACAATGAGAAGATTTTGGTTTCACAACATTCAATTATGATTTTGATCTAAGATTTTGAAATTTTTGATTTTAGTTTATTGTTGAAATCCCAATTCAATTGCAAAAGGATTTCCCATGTAATATTTTGTGTCATTTTTAGATTTATCATGCAAATGTGCCTAAAATGGAACTAGATTTTGGGGCAAGTGGTTTAGGGGTCAACATAGTTAATTGGGTCTTATAAACAATTGAAGAACATCTTTTAATATTGGTGCTTGTAATGATGTAAAAATGCTTACATGAAGGTTATGGGGAATATATTCAGGGCAACAACTAGCAACTTATGTGCCTTTGTGTTTATTTTTCTTTTATACACATTTTAATAGTAGTTTTCACATCTTCCAAAACAACATTCATTGTGTGTTTTTCTTTTTCAATCTTGATAATGAATTAAAACCTTTTTTTTGTGCAGGTTTGTAAATAGAGTTATCATGTTCCAAAATGCACTTTTAGGAAGCTATTGTAGTATGTTATAATCAACAAACATAACCTCATGTTATTGGTCAAGTGTTTCCATTATTGACATGGAATATGGCGCAAACTATTGTCGATAAACTTTTTTTTTATTGCCTTTGCATGTGTGTTTAACCATTTCCATCGACATTGGTTGTTGACTAACACATTAACACAATAATCATTATGATTCTAAAGCTTTAAAAAGATATAATCAACCAAGTTATACCAAATAACATGATGGACATGACTGGATGAGTGGGTATCATGACATTGAAATACTTGAACTTTCTACAAATATTTGTAATATATATATATTTTTTTAATAAAAAATTTGAAACCAAAAATGTTCATAATATGTTGTGTTTAATGTTGGAACCCTAATACAACAATTTACACCTTGTTTTTTTTATTCATTGGCAAAGAGAAAGGCATTTGTGTTGTAAATGAATATGACTTGAATGCATTATGCCCAATGTTGCTAAAATGTTATGAACAATTCCATCATGTTTCAAATGTTCCATGTGATTTTCAGTTTGTTCAAGTGAAAACAAATGCTTGGACATTTTTAAAATGGCATCATGCACTATGAACCCTTGAAAAACATGTTGATGGGGACATTCTTTTTAGACAATTTTAAGTTGACATCAAGGACATTAGTTGGCCTCTGCAATTGTGGAGTAAATATGAAACAACATTTCCTATAGCAAGGTGGTTGGTGTGGTAAATTTTGGGTATTGTTGGGTTTCAAATTGGCATAGAACTTATCTTTTCACTTGCAAGTATACTTACGATTTTTCTTTAGTGCAAATTGATAATCTTGATAATCACTTTTTATGAACAAAAATTGGACTAACAATCCAAAGTTTGGTTGCAATACTCAAAAGAACATGGAAAAGGTGTTTGAGCTTAAAACAAACTTGGTGGAAGAATTGGAAGAAGAATTTGCAAGTGCTTATGAACATGAAAAGGTTTCATGTCTACATGAGCAATAAGGGAAATCTATGTTCTTGTTGTCAATCCTCTCAATTTATATCCTACATTTGAAAATGTCACACATAAATTGATGCATGATTCAATGTCAATGTTTTGTTTGTGTCCATTGTGATGAAGTGTTTGCATGACATCATTTTGCTTCATTTTCCCTTTGGCACATGTAAAATGTATTTAACAATGCCAGTGTCATTTAAATTTTGAGCTTAGGTACTTCATATCAAAAAGCTCTTGAAATACTTAGTACTAAAAATGTATTTATTATTTACTCATTGAACTTTGACTTGTAGAGGGGTTGATGATTGTTCTATAGTTCAAAATTTTGAAAGGTGTGATTGATGGGGAACATTTAAGGCCATAAAATGAGAATTGTTGCATTAATATTTATTTCTTGCCTTGCATCAATTTATTGCAATATGTTGAACATGAATGATTTGGTCGATTGTTTCTAGGTTTAACAAACATGAACAAATGCTCAAGTTGATGTTTTACAATATGATTGGAAAGGTATTTGAAATAAATTACAACATGGTTTAGGGACAATTTTTTATGGAAAGCTTTTGCAATTTGTGGTTTTTGACAAGATGGAGGCAAGATCTTGGAACCAAGCTCAATATTGGGTTCATTAGAAGCATTTTTGGAATTCTTGAAAAGACCTACCATTAATATATTGGCAAGATTGTGTCCACGATTATTTTACATATTTTCATGAATATTTAAATTTTTTTTGCCAATCCTACCTAATATGAAGATACTTTCAAAATTTGATGGACATAGATTATAGATTTCATTTAATTCCACTTTTTCAGGAATGTTCATTAGGTATACCTATAATAGGACCTTTTCCATTTTGACATTAGTTGTTTATATTGTTTTGGAATGTTCACCAAATGTTGTAATGATATTGAAAGTTCATTTTCTTGTGAGAGCTTGTTAAAACATTCCTTTATTTTAACTGTTGTTGGTTTTGAACTTGGCTTTAAGAATTGGTAATTTTTTTTATGCAACAAAGAATGGGTAAAATGTTGCAATGAAAATTGTGCTGACTAAAATAGATGAAATGCAAAAAATATTTAGTTGCCATTTTGAACATTGAAAATAAACTTGTGAATTACACGACTCAACAAAATCAATGTCAGAAAGGATTTCATGAATTGCAAAAACTACATACCAACATTTGCAAATTAGTGATTCAAAGATTCTATTCATATATCCATCATATAATTAGGTTATTTGAATTAGAGAATCGTTGCATATAACATGTTCTTTGCTCACAAGATAATCAACCTTGTTAAAAATCGAAGAGGTTTGAATTTTTTTAACGACTAAAACTCTATACATAATCTTCCTCTTAGGCTACAAGGCACCTTACAAATTATGTTCAAATTATGTCAATATTTTGAAGCCAAGGGTTGATTGGGGTTAAATTGTGCTCAACTTGGAAACTAGGGCTAACTACTAGGTAACATGGTTGCCATGATGTCAAACACCATAACCCCATTTGGACTTGCCCTTCCTTTTTCATGTAACATGATACTTTGTGATGATAACTTGTGTTGATCAGGGTTATTTTATTTTATTTTCAACTTTGCGATATCAAAAATTTGACGATTTTTTTTTCAAAACATTAGAAAAACTAGTCAAATTCGCACTAGAAAAACACATTCCTCAAAAAAACAAATTTGATCCCAATTTTTTTGTGTTCAGAACTTTTTAAAAAATAAAATAAATTGTCAAACAAAAATCATTGCTGATGCTTCTTGTGAAAGAAGCATAATTATTGATATGCAATTACAAGTCTACAAGTCATCTCATTGAAATTCTTATTGTAATGATACATGTGATGCTTTGTATATAAAAGATCATCATTTTTACAACTACATAAGCATCATGTGATTACTATGCCATTCTCATGCTATTATATCTTCTTCACTATTGTAAAGAATCCTTTTCGGTTGGGTGTTGTGGAAACTTGTGATGTGGGTGATGTTGTTTCATTAACTAGTTTGAGTAATAAATGGGGGATGACTGACTTGATTGGCTTGTGGGTGGGGTAAGTAAGTAGGGTATGGTGACCACACCCTAAACCCTAAACCCCATATATGGGTCATTCCTTGGTCATTTTTTTGTTGTGTTCCCAACATGTTCTCAATATGTTCCCAATGACATTACCCAAGTTCCCAATGTGCTCAATACATGTTCCCAATAGTACCCACACTTTTATATGGTTTGCCCAATAAAGTTCCCACCTTCTCCAAGGGGAGGCATTACATCTTCACATAGAAACTTCTATTTCGGGGAGCTTTCAAAGTTTTCTTCTTTATTTTTATTTTTTTCGTGATCGACCAATGAGAATTGCAAATTCTTGTTGGGATGGGGGGCATCATAAGGATGTGGGAGTGTGGAGGTAGGGCACCAAATTAAGCGAACAACTCGTTACTCCTCTAGCCAAGGGGGTCAATGTGAATCGATCACGTGGTGGACCGATGGATGGTGGATGGATGAAAAGCTAATTAATAGATACCGATACCTAATGTGGCATTGTTGTGTTCATGTTCTAGAAATAATTCTCAAGGCCCCATTAAGAAGGATGATGGTAGCAACTCGAGTCACCACATACCACAATCTTGACACACATATGGTATTGTGCAAAGAAATTGAACCTCGAGTAAAGGGAAGCTCGTCATTCATTCATTCATTCATTCATTCGTGCACATTTCATTACATCTTTTTGAAGCTAAAAGGCTAAGCCTGGTCCCAACTCAGAACCATGTGCAGAAGAGAGTATGGGCTGTTCAACACCTACCCATGTCAAAGTGTATTCCCCGAAATAATCTAATATGCTAAGGGATTGATTGATTCAACATAATTTTTTAAGTAGTACAAATGGGGTCACAATTTCTTTTCAAATTGACCATATGGTGGTGTTATAACTAAGATTTTTTGCCTTCATCACACATGATTGGAGGAATCATCGGTGCCAAAATGGTGTGTTCAATGGTGCCAATGCCTAGAGACAATGGTGAATAATTCCGTAAAAGGAAGGAATCATGAGCAATGTCCGTGATATATTATGTTAGCAAGAATGTTAAAAAAACTAAAAATTCAATCGACAAGGTGTGTGTCACACTATGGCCTTGCAATTTACATTAGAAAGTATTTTACGGAAAAAGGAGAATTATGGAAACTCAAAATATTTTACCATGCAAAAATATAATCTTCAAAAAAAAATCCTCTAAAAGAAACCAAAATCCTTCAAGACATCATGACTCTATTACTAATCTCAAGTTTCAACACAAACCAAAATGAATGTTTCAAAAATCCTCATATAAAAAATAGACCTATTATTATTACCTAGGGGCCAAAATCCATTAAGCTACTATACTCTAGAATGAATGTAAACACAATATCCTTGCCTTGGTAGTAGGCAAGGCCAACAAATTACTTTGGATCTCCCTTTATCCTCAAGGCCATTTAAAACTTTCCAAAGGTGAATGTACATTCCATCAACATGTGCACAAGAAACCCTATCTATTTTTACACATAGCTTGCTAGCATATAACCTAAACCCTAGACAAAAATCATAGTCATAGCCATACTCCCCACAATTATACTATGACAAGTAAAAGTATATACTTACACATTAGGGTTTAAAAGCAACAAAAATGGAAAACCCAATTGAACTTTTAACCCAATCACAATGCCCACCAAGGGACCACCAATTCACAAGCTCATACCATCCTCATTTGGTTACAATTTTTTTTCACACGCCCTCAATGGGTGTGTGTATTCTTCAATCCCACCTCGAGAAAACAAACCATTGAAACTAATGAAACAAACACCGCAAGTACCGCACCAAAACCTTGTCCATTAGTTGAGTACAAGGAGGAGGTTGTAAGGTTGAAATTGTATATAGAATTGTTACAATTTGTATAACGCAAGTAAAATTTGTGAGTAAAATCGAAGAATGAATGACACCTACCTATATACCTATTCACCTCTCCTATATTCATTAGATGAGGTGCCTCCCAAGTTCAATTTTTCTTTTGCAATGAGCCAATATGATTGGCCTATCACTCAAAACAAATGAAACTAGGGAGGCTCCCCAAAATAGAAGGTTCTATTTTGAAGTATAGAGTTCCTCCCATTTGGCCCACCTAGAGAGGTGAAAGGAAGGAGGACAACATTTGCCAAAGCATATGGGATAAAAGCGAGGTGCTATGGAGAACATGTTTGGGAACACATTGCGAACTTGGAGAATATATTGAGAACCTGATGGGAACCCATTAGGAACTTAAAGGGAACATAGGGGGAACACATTGGGAACCAGGAAGCCTATGAGATTATTAAGGCTCCCATTCAAATAATCTTATTGACCACATAAGCTTTTTGTTGTTTTTTTGTTTTTTTTGGCCTCATGCCTAAGCATAAGCCTATTCCATAGACCCTATATAATTGTGTATATTGTATACATTAATATTGTAACCCTTCGGTTAAAAAATAGTATGTCACAAACACCCAATAGGCTACAACTCAAAACAATTTGGTTTAAATAAGTTTGTGTTTCAAAAATATGGAAAATTTGGTTAACCTTCTTCTCTAGCAAAA
>Ga0209611_10014783_pt1 | contig 10333 bp, 8 predicted proteins | sample S1TSphgellanicum_3_FD_187693 | JGI IMG/M metagenome (GOLD analysis project Ga0209611, IMG submission 187693) | Host-associated microbial communities from peat moss isolated from Minnesota, USA - S1T2_Fc - Sphagnum magellanicum MG (SPAdes) (version 2) | ecosystem: Host-associated > Plants > Peat... | reverse complement strand
ACCGCGTAGATCGAATCCTGGCCGCCTTTGGCCTTGATGGCGCTGCCGCGCGGATATGCCCACACGACGAGCGGCATGCCGTATTTCTCACATTCGCGGCGGACCTCGTTCGCCTGCGCCAGATCGCGGTCTTGCGCCGGCGAGCCGACGTAGAGCGTGTAGCCGACCGCATCGGCGCCGAGCCGCACCGCGTCTTCGACTGATGAGGTCAGCGGCGAGAACGAGTTATCGTCCGAGGGAACGTTCGTCTTGCCGTTGATCTTGAGCAGCAGCGGCACTTTGCCGGCGTAGTTCTTGTGGTACTTTTCCGCTAGGCCGATGTGGTAGGCGATCCCGGAGAACTTGCCCTCGACCGCGAGCCGCAGCACCCAATCCGTATCGAGCGCTTCGGGATTATCGAAAAAGTCGATTGGTCCGTGTTCGAGCCCTTGATCGATCGGCAAGAGCATCAGCGTGCCGTTGCCGGGGCCGTGTTCGTACATCAAGCGGTGCAGGCGCGCCCGCTTTCCGGTCGACAGGTTGAGATCGTCGAACGTCGGGCGACGAATCGCTGCTAGCATGAGGCCGTTTCTCCTAACTTCGATTCTTGGAATCGGGGGCACGAGTGTGCGAAGCTTTTCTCCGGTTCGGGCCTTGGCAAACGGACCCCTCGACCGGAGAGGAAGCACGAGGCCGAACCGGGGACACCCCTAGCGACATGTCACGGACGATCGGTTTTATTGGAATCGGCGCGATGGGCGAACCGATGGCCGCATCGCTGATGCGTGCAGGCTTTACGGTCACCGTGTGCGCGCATCGCAAACGCGAGCCACTCGATCGGCTCGTCGCCGCAGGCGCGGCCGACGGCGGTGACCCGGCCGGCGTCGCGCGGCGCAGTGCGGTCGTGATCACGATGGTTCCCGACGCGCCGCAAGTCGAGGAATGTTACTTCGGCGAGCGCGGCGCCGCCGCGGCCGCCGCGCCCGGCACGCTCTTCATCGACATGTCGACGATCTCGCCGGTCGCCACGAAAGCGTTCGCCGCGCGGCTCGAAGCGCTCGGCATGCGATTCGTCGATTCGCCCGTCTCCGGAGGCCCGGCGCGCGCGCAAAGCGGAACGCTTGCGCTCATGGTCGGCGCCTCGGACGCCGATTTCGCCGATGCGCAGCCCGTGCTTGCCGCGATGGGGACGCCGAATCATGTCGGCCCGGTCGGGATGGGCGAGACGGTAAAACTCGTGAACCAGACGATGATTGCGAACATCATGCTCGGGAACATCGAAGCCCTGGTGTTCGCGGCGAAAGCCGGCGCCGATATTGGGAAAGTTCGCGACGTCATCCTCACCGCAACCGGCGCCAACTACTTGCTCGACAAATGGCTGCCCACGACGTGGCTCGCGCAGGAGCCGGCGAGCGGGTTCGCGCTCGATCTGTTCCGCAAAGATCTCGCGGCGACGCTCGACGCGGCGCGCGCGATGGGCGTGCCGATGCCCGCGACCGCGCAGGCCTATCAGCTCTTCACCGCGAGCAGCGGTGAGGGCCACGGCCGCGACGACTACTCTTCGGTCGCGACGTTCTACGAACGCGCTGCGCAAGTGCCGCCGACGAAGATCTAGGAGCGGCGCGTGCTGTTCGGTGCGATCGACGTCGGAACCAACTCGATCCACCTCATCGTGGTCGAGTTCGATGCCGCCTTCGATACCTCACGCGTCATCTACAAAGCGCGCGAGATGGTGCGGCTGGGCAGCGATGATGCGCTCGAACGCGGCCGCCTCTCACGCAAGGCGATCGCGCGCGGCGTCGATGCGATCGCTGCGTTCGTCAGTGCGGCCAAGGAGCGCGGCGCCGAGCGGATTCGCGTGGTCGCAACCTCGGCCGTGCGCGAAGCGGAGAACGGCGAAGACTTTCGCGCCCAGGTCGAAGCGCAGACCGGCGTGTCGCTCGAGATCCTCGAGGCGACGGAAGAAGCGCGGCTGATCCATCTCGGCGTGACCAGCGGCGTGCCGATCTACGACCGGCTCGCGTGCATCATCGATATCGGCGGCGGCTCGACCGAGGTCATCGTCGCCGACGGCGACCGGCCGTATCTGCTCGAATCGGTGAAACTCGGCAGCCTGCGGCTCTACGATCAATTCATGCGTGACACGGCCTCGCAACCGCGGGCCGCGCGCTCTCTCAACGTGCACGTTCGCGAAATCCTCGCTCCGCTGTGCGAACGGGTGCGCCGCTACCGGCTCGATCTGTGCATCGGAACCTCGGGAACGATCATGGGACTCGCCGCGCTCGACGCCGCCGATCGCGGGATCGAGCTTCCGCGCGTCCACGGCTACGTGCTGACGCGCGAACGGCTCGAGATGCTCCAAGCGCGGATGCTCGAGCTGAGCGAAGCCGAGCGGCGCAAGATGCCCGGGATGAACCCGCGCCGCGCCGACATCATCGTCGCGGGCAACGCGGTTCTCATCTCGATCCTCACGCAGCTCAACCTCGAAGAGATCTTGGTCTGCGAGCGGGCGCTGCGCGACGGGATCATCGTCGATCTGGTCGCGCAGGATCGCGCGCTCGCGCAAAAGCTCGGCGACGAACGCGTGCGCCGGCTCGAAGCGCTCGAAGCGCTGGCGCACAAGTACGAGCACCTCGGCGGCCACCAGCGCCATGTGGCGCGCCTTGCGCTGCGGCTCTTCGAGCGGCTGATCGAAGTCCACGGTCTCTTTGCCGCCGACCGCGAACTGCTCTATGCGGCTGCGCTCCTCCATTCCATCGGCCGGTTCGTGAGCGCAAGCGGGCACCACAAGCACAGTGCCTACCTGATCAAGAACGCGCCCCTCGACGGCTGGCGGCGCGACGAGCAGATCCTCATCGCGCAGATCGCGCGCTACTATCGGAAGGCGATGCCCAAGGCCACCCACCTGGAATTCGCCCAACTCTCGGCGACCGACCAGGAGCGGGTCGAGAAGCTCGCCGCACTCTTACGGATCGCCGACGGGCTCGATGCGCGCCACCTCGGCCTCGTAAACGACCTCACGGTCCGGCGCGAGGAGGGGCGGATTTTGATCGGCGCGCAGGCGGATGCGGTCATCACGGACGAATTAGCCGCGGCGCAGTCCAAAGCCGACCTCTTCGAGCGTGTGTTCGGAATCAAGGTCGCGGTCGACGCGCATGCTTTGGAGGTCCGCACGTGAGTGCGCTGACGGCAGCCCCCCCGAAAAAACGGATCTTGCTCGTCGACGACGAGGCCGCGATCGTTCAATCGCTGCGCTACAACCTGGAGCGCAACGGATACGCGGTGACGACCGCGGGCGACGGCCGCACCGCCGTCGCGCTCGCGATGAGCGAAAGTCCCGATCTCGTCGTGCTCGACATCATGCTGCCGCTGCTCGACGGCATCGAGGTCTGCAAAGAGATCCGCAAGCAATCCGCGGTCCCGATCATCATGCTCACCGCGAAAGATCAGGAATTCGACAAGGTCCTCGCGCTCGAGCTCGGCGCGGACGATTACGTCACGAAGCCGTTCTCGCTGGGTGAGATCATGGCGCGCATCAAAGCGCGCCTGCGCCGCCAAGACGTCTCCGAAGAGCAGCGTAAGAACGAAGCGATTACGGTCGGCGAGATCACGATCGACCCGGCGCGTCAGCTGCTGATGGTGCGCGGTCTCGAAGTGAGCCTGGCTCCGAAAGAATTCCGTCTGCTCCACGTCCTGATGGAAAATCGCGGCCGCATCGTGACGCGCCAGATGCTGCTCGAAAAAGTCTGGGGGTATGATTTCGAAGGCGAAGCGCAGACGATCAGCGTGCACGTGCGCTGGCTGCGCGAAAAGATCGAAGTCGATCCGAACAATCCGCGGCACATCATCACCGTGCGCAGCCGCGGGTACATGTTCCGCGACTGAACGAGCCTCGTGGAACGTGAGCTTCTCACCGCGCTCGCGGGCCTGATCTGCGGTAGCCTCGTCACGTTCGCCACCCTGCGCGCGCGTGCGCGAGCCTTCCCGGCACCGCCCACGGCCGAACCCCCGCACCCATCCGAATCGGTCGAAGCCGTCGAGGACCGCGTGCTGCGCGCGCTGCCGTTTGCGGCGATCGCACTCGACCCGAGTGGACGCGTGCGGCTCGTGAACCCGGCGGCGGAGACGCTCTTCGGCATCGTCGAAACGCGCGCGATCGGACGGGCGCTGATCGAGGTCGTACCGTCGGTCGAATTCGAGCGCCTGATCGCGGCCGCCGACGAACGCCGGCCGACCTCGCGCGACGTGCGGATCATCGACGCGGAACGCGAGCGCGTCTTCGGCATCGCGGTCCGGCGGCTCGAAGCGGGGATCGTCGCGATCGCGGCCGATCGAACCGAACTCGTCAACGTCGAGCGCGCACGGCGCGATTTCGTCTCCAACGTCTCGCACGAGCTGCGCACGCCGCTCGCCGCGATCAAACTGATGATCGAGACGGTGCTGCTCTCCGACGACGACGCCGAAGCGCGCGCGATGTTTCTGCCGCGCGTCGCACGCGAAGTCGACCGGATGGTGGCCCTCGTCGAAGATCTGCTCGAGCTCGCGCGTTCCGAATCGGGCCGGATCGCGCTGCGCCGCGAGCCGATCGATCTCGGCGAAGTGGCCACCGCGACGGTGAACACGTTCGCCCAGCGCGCCGACCGCTTGGCCGTCGAATTGGAACTCGAAGCGCCGGAGCCGGTCGAGATCGACGCGGACCGCGACCGCCTCATGCAAGTCGCGATGAACCTCGTCGACAACGCGTTACGCTACACGCCGCCGGGCGGGGCGGTCACCGTTTCGGTGCTGCGCGAGGGAGCCCGCGGCGTGCTCCGCGTCCGCGATACGGGGGAGGGCATCCCGTATAACGATCTGGAGCGGATCTTCGACCGTTTTTACGTCGTCAATCAGTCGCGCTCGCGCGATCGTTCCGGCACCGGGCTGGGCCTTTCGATCGCTCGCGAATTGATCGAAGCCCACGGCGGCTCGATCGGCGTCGAATCGGTGTTCGGCGAAGGCGCCACGTTCACGTGCCACCTCCCGCTGCTCGACGCTGCGAACATTAAGGGCGGTTAATAAGCCCTTAACCTTGGCTTACCCTCGATGCGAGAGCATGGGGAACGGTGCTGCGCAGCCCCGTGCGCGTGGCGTCGTACACGCAATTTATTTGGAGGTTCACTTGACCAGGATCGCTGCGCTGGCGGCTCTTTTCCTCGGTGCTTCGTTGCTCGCCCCAACGGCCGCATTCGCGGATAGCTCGATCAACATCGCGGGCTCGACCGCGCTTCTCCCGCTCGTGAAAGATGCTGCGGGCATCTACCAGACCATGCACCCCGACGTGAAGATCAGCGTCTCGGGCGGCGGATCCGGCACGGGCATCGCCCAGGTCGCCCAGAAGGCGATCGATATCGGTGATTCGGATATCGAGGCGCCCAACAATCCGGAACTGCACGACAACAAAGTCGCCGTCATCGGCTTCGCCGTCGTGACGAACCCCTCGCTCCCCGTCAAGAACCTGACCAAAGCGCAAATCCAGGACATCTTCACCGGCACGGTGACGAACTGGAAGCAAGTCGGCGGGCCCGACCAGAAGATCGTCGTCATCAACCGTCCGCGCAGCTCCGGCACGCGCGCCGTGTTCACGAAGACGCTCATGGGCGGCAAGTCGGTCAACGAATCCGGCCTTGTGGAAGACGCCACCGGAACGGTCGTCTCGGTCGTGCAGACGACGCCGGGTGCGATCAGCTACGCGGCCTTCTCGGGTACGCACGGTAAGGGTATCAACGAAGTCTCGATCGACGGCATCGCCCCGACCGACGACAACGTGATCGTCGGAAAATATCCGTTCTGGTCCTACGAACACATGTTCACGCAAGGTGTGCCGACCGGCGAGATCTCGCGTTTCATCGCGTTCGTTCAGACGCGCGGCGATCTGCTCGTGAAGAACGGGTACATCAAAATCAGCGACATGAAAGTCAAGGAATCGGACCGCTAAGGCGGACGTTCTCCAGGCTTGGGAGAGGCGGCTCGCGTAGTCGCCTCTCCATTCTTTTCTCGATGCAAGAGGACCGCACGTGATCGCCGTTCAGGCTAAACGATCGCATACGATCGAGCGGATCGCCGTCTGGGTGCTCCGCGCAGCCGCCACCTTCGTCATCGTCGCGATCGCCGCGCTTCTGATCTACCTTTGCTTCGAGGGATCGAAGACGTTCACGGTCGACCACTTGCCGATTTGGCAGTTCTTGTTTACCAGCGACTTCGATCCGACCGCAAACAAGGGCGGTGCCGCGATTTTCATCGTCGGCACGATCGTCGTCACGCTCTTTGCGCTCTGCATCGGCGGCCCGTTCGGCATCGCGGTCGGCGCGTTCTTGAGCGAGATTGCGCCGCCGCGAATGGCCGGCATTCTCAAACCGGCGATCGAGGTGCTGGTCGGCATCCCCTCGGTCGTCTACGGCTGGCTCGGTCTGCGCCTGCTCGTGCCGTTCTTGCGCGAGCATACCTCGTCGGCGAGCGGCTTCGGTCTCGCCGCCGCCGGGATCGTGCTCTCTATCATGATCTTACCGACGGTCATCTCGCTCTCGGAAGATGCGTTTCGTTCGCTGCCGGGCGCGCTGCGCGAAGGCTCCATGGCGCTGGGTTCGACGCGCTGGCAGACGATCGTTCGCGTGCTTTTGCCGAGCGCATCGAGCGGGCTCTCCGTCGCGCTCATCCTCGGCATGGCGCGCGCGATCGGGGAGACGCTGGCCGTGCAAATGGTGCTCGGCAACGCGACCCAGTTCGCGAACGGCCTCTTTGCCCCGACGGCCGCGCTGACGACCGAGATCGTCATCGACATGCCGGGTGCGACGCAAGGATCGTTTCTCGAACACGAGTTGTTCTCGATGGCGCTCTTTTTGCTCCTGATGGCGATGGCGCTGATCTTGCTCGTTCGCTTCGTTTTGCGGAAGCGGGTCTGATGGCTGTCGTGGCGACCACCACCGTCTCCGAGCCGCGCATCGTCGCCGACGCGGGCGTACGCCGCCGGCGCTTCGTCGACGGCCTCGCGACCGTCATCCTCTGGGGCCTCGGTGCGAGCGTCATCTTGATGCTGGCCGCGTTCGTGATCTACTTGTTCTATCTCGGAGCGAGTGCGATCAGCTGGCAGTTTCTGACGGGTTCCCCGGAAGAGACGACCGCGGGCGGCGGCATCGGGCCGGAGATCTACAACTCGTTCTACATCCTCATCCTCACGCTGATCTTCACGGTGCCGATCGCGCTCGCAGCCGGCGTGTACTTGCAAGAGTACGCGAAGCCCGGGATGTTCCGCACGATTGTGCAGTTCAGCGCCGAATCGCTGGCAACGGTGCCCTCGATCGTGATGGGTCTCTTCGGCCTGCTCGTGTTCGTGTATTACTTCCACTGGGGGTTCTCGGCGCTCGGCGGCGCGGTCACGCTGACGCTGCTGAATTTGCCCGCGCTGATGCGCGTGACGCAAGAGGCGCTCTCGTCGGTCCCCGACAGTTTGCGCGAAGCCTCGATGGGGCTCGGCGCGACGCGCTGGCAGACGATCTACCGCACGGTTATCCCGAGCGCAATCGGGCGTATGACGACCGGTATCGTCCTCATCGCCGGACGCATTTTCGGCGAAACGGCCGCCTTGATCTTCACCGCCGGGCTGAGCGTGAGCGCGAACCATCCGTACGAACTCAATCCGATGCGCTCCGCCGAGACGCTGGCGATACATTTGTGGTACACCCATTCTGAGTCGATCGTCCCGGACGTCGACCGCATCGGCAACGGCTCGGCGCTCGTCCTGCTCGTCATGGTCCTCATCTTCAACGTCAGTGCGCGCGTCGCGGGCCGCGCTCTTACCAAGCGCTTCACCGGGAGATCGTCATGATCGAAAGTCCAGAGCTCCGCGTCGGCGCGCGTGAAAAACTCGTCGCACGAGACGTCAATATCTACTACGGCTCGTTCCAAGCGATCAAGCGCGCGAACCTCACGATCCACGAGAACACCGTGCACGCGCTCATCGGCCCCTCGGGTTGCGGAAAATCGACCTTCCTGCGCGCGCTCGACCGTATGCACGACCTCACGCCGGGCGCGCGGGTCGAAGGCGAAGTGCTGCTCGACGGCGCGAACATCTACGCGCCGGGAGCCGATCCCGTCGTGATCCGGCACCGGATCGGGATGGTCTTCCAGCGCCCGAATCCGTTCCCAAAAACGATCTTCGAGAACGTGGTCTACGGCCCGAAGATCCACGGCGAACGCAACCACACGAAACTGCAAGAGATCTGCGAACGCTCGCTGCGCCAGGCCGCGCTCTGGGATGAAGTCAAGGATCGTCTCAACCGCTCCGCGCTCGATCTCTCCGGCGGCCAGCAACAGCGGCTCTGCATCGCGCGTGTGCTCGCCGTTGAGCCCGAAGTAATCTTGATGGACGAGCCCGCCTCCGCGCTCGACCCGATCGCGACTTCCAAGATCGAAGACCTGATCGGCGAACTCAAAGAGCACTACACGGTCGTGATCGTCACCCACTCGATGCAACAGGCCGCCCGCATCTCCGAGTTCACCGCGTTCTTCCATCTCGGCGAGATCGTCGAAGTCGGCACCACCAACGACATCTTCACCCGCCCCAAAGAAAAACGCACCGAAGACTACATCACGGGACGCTTCGGCTAGAATCTCGGCGCGCCCGAATCTCGGCGCGCCCGAATGTCGGCGCGCCAGAGTGTCGGCGCGCCAGAGTGTCGGCGCGCCAGAGTGTCGGCGCGCCAGAGTGTCGGCGCGCCAGAGTGTCGGCGCGCCAGAGTGTCGGCGCGCCAGAGTGCCGGCGCGCCAGAGTGCCGGCGCGCCAGAGTGCCGGCGCGCCAGAGTGCCATGCTGAGGCTCTCGAAGCATGGGCGTGAGATAACCGTGAGTGGCAGGCCCATCCTTCGAGAGCCTCAGGATGACACTCTGGCTCCTCAGGATGACACTCTGGCTCCTCAGGATGACACTCTGGCTCCTCAGGATGACACTCTGGCTCCTCAGGATGACATCGTGGCGGCTCGGGATGAAATCGTGGCGGCTCGGGATGACATCGTGGCGGCTCGGGATGACGTCGTGGTGGCTCAGGATGACATTCGGGCGGTAGCGAAGGTCGAGGGATGCCTGAATTAACGGTGCTCGAGGCCGTGCGCGAGGCGCTCGCCGAGGAGATGGCGCGCGACGAACGTGTGCTCGTCTTCGGCGAAGACGTTGCGACGCTGGGCGGCGTGTTTCGCGCCACGGATGGCTTGCTTGCGACGTTCGGCCCCGAACGCGTCGTGGACATGCCGATGTCGGAGACGGCGATCGCCGGGCTTGCCGTCGGCCTTGCGATGCGCGGGCTGCGCCCGGTCGCGGAGATCCAATTCGCCGACTTCATCCATGCGTGCATGGACCATCTGGTCGGCGAGGCGGCCAAGATTCGCTGGCGCACGAACGGCGATTGGTCGTGCCCGATGGTGCTGCGCACCGCCTACGGCGGCGGCTTCCGCGGCGGCCCCTATCATTCGCAGAGCGTCGAGGCGTTCTACGCACACGCGCCCGGATTGAAAGTCGTCGCGCCGAGTACGCCCGCCGACGCGAAGGGCTTGTTGCTCGCCGCGATCCGCGACCCCGACCCGGTGCTTTTTCTCGAACACAAGCGCACGTATCGCGCCATCAAAGGCGAGGTTCCCGCGGGCGAGTACGTCGTCGAAATCGGCAAAGCGCGTACGGCCCGCAGCGGCACGGACGTGACGGTCTGCGCGTACGGAATGATGCTGCACGAAACGCTTGCCGCCGCGGAGACGCTCGCCGCCGAAGGCGTGGCGCTCGAGGTCATCGATCTGCGCACGCTCTCGCCGCTGGATAGCGACGCAATTTGCGCCTCGGTGGAGAAGACCGGCCGGCTGTGCGTCGTGCATGAAGATACGATCACGATGGGTCTCGGCGCGGAGATCGTCGCACTCGTTACGGAGCGCATCGGCAACCGGCTGCGTTCGCTGCCCGTGCGCGTCGCGTCGCCGGACGTTCCCGGGATCCCGGTGACGGATGAGCTCGAAGACGAGATGCTGCCGAACCGGGAGAAGATCGCTGCCGCGATTCGCGGGATGCTCGAAGCGCCGCCGCTCGCGCACGGCGACGGTCGTGCGCCACGTTTCGATGCGGCGATCCCGCAAGGGGCGAGCGTGATGGAAGTGCCGCTCTCGCACGGCAGCCGTCGCGCGCTGCTCGACGCGGTGCGCTCGGCGTGCACGGCGTTCCCGCACTTCAACGCGCGGTTCGATTGGGAGCGCGGCGTCGTGCCGTATCCGGAGCTGCGCTTCGAGCTCGATCTCGGGCCCGGGATCGGCGCGAGCGACGGGACGTTCACGATCGTCGACTA
>Ga0209611_10014782_pt1 | contig 10334 bp, 9 predicted proteins | sample S1TSphgellanicum_3_FD_187693 | JGI IMG/M metagenome (GOLD analysis project Ga0209611, IMG submission 187693) | Host-associated microbial communities from peat moss isolated from Minnesota, USA - S1T2_Fc - Sphagnum magellanicum MG (SPAdes) (version 2) | ecosystem: Host-associated > Plants > Peat... | reverse complement strand
GGGTAGTCTGGAGTAGTCTTGACAGGTGAAGAGCACACATGCACATGCACCCTTCACAGTGGTTGAGTGTGGGGGTAATTTTTGGCCCTAAACCCTAAACCCACAAGGCCCTAATTCTTCTTTGGCAATAAGATCTGCTTACCTATTTGCTTCCAAATAGAAACAAGGGGTATGTCAGAAATGTGGCCTTGCCATTTACATTAAAAAGTATCTTAAAGGCAAAAGAAGATTTATGGAAACTCAAATATTTCAACGTGCCAAAATATAACCTTCAAAAAACCCTCTAAAAGAAACCAAAGTCCTTCAAGATATTAGCACTCTATAACTAATCTCAAGTTTCAACACAAGCCAAAATATCATCTTTCAAAAATCCTCATAGAAAAGACCTATTATTACCTAGGAACCAAAATCCCTTAAGCTACTATACTTTGTAATGTATCTAAATACAATATCCTCGCCTTGGTAGGCAAGGCCAATAAAAAGTTTTTAAGTGTGGGGTTAAAGCTCGAGGCAACACAAAGACCCATTCCAAAAAAATTATATGTTTTTAATTTTTTTCCCATTGGTACCTTCTGGGTATCATGGGAAAAACAAAATAGCCAGGAAGGCATTTCAAAAACTATAAAAACTTCCCACAAAATTTGTAGTGTATTTGGAGGTGCTCTTCCAATGTGTAAAAAGCTCTTGGGGCATTTTGAAGCGAAATGTTTGCATTAGTTTTTTTTTTTTCCTTGTGCATGTTACAAATTGATAGTAGATCAATGAAAGAATGAAGATGATAAAAGCATTGCTTTTATCACCAAGCTTTTCATCTATCTACCCAACCTTAAGATCACATAAATGTTGCTACAAACCTACAATCTACCTTCAAGCTCTGGCTTGATCTAAATAGAAGGTGAACACCTCATGCAAATGTCACCTACCCTAAAAATGCATGCACATGTACAAGGCCATCATCTCATGCATTGACATATTTCACACTAAACTTAACTAAAGATATTTAAATAAACTTACTTAACATAAGTCATATTTTAAAAAATATGTGCATGTAACATAAATATCTCAAGTAACTACAATTTGATAAAAGTAACTAAGTGACTTGGTAAGAAGTTGATATCCAAAACCCCGTTCAACAAACTATCAAGTTACTCATTTAATCACACCCATTAAATGTCAAAAATATTCATGTTTGTCAATAAAAAGTCCCTTTATCAAAATATTTATAACCATATTCTTTGTGCTGCAATATTCTAATTTAACAAAGCCTTCTTCAGTTTTCTCTCCCAAATGATAATGAATCTCAATATGCTTTATGCAAATATGAAATATTGTGTTTTTTTATAAAGATATACAACTTTGACTGTCATCATATATGATAATGGGCTTCATTTGTGGAGCACCAATGCTCTCAAAAGCTGATGATAGCCACATTGCTTGTGAAGTTGCCATATATCAACTTTATGTTGATAATATAACAATAGAGGTTTGCTTCTTACTATTCCAATTGATGGCACCATTTTTCAATAAGAAAACATAACTTGATGTGGATATGTGCTCATCCATATTGCCAACCCAATCTACATCACAATAAGCACACATGTGTGTGCTTCCATAAACAATATCATAATCCCCAATATTGGGACATTAACTTTGGTAAACATTATTTTCAAAATGTACCTAACCCATATTGTTTTCAGCATTTCCTTGGCTATGATAAACATCCCTTTTGAAATGCTTCTAACCCTTCATGTTCCTATGGGAACTTTGATTACGGTTTACATTTTTTTTGAAACGTGCATGGCCCTGGCTATGACTTACATTCCCATCAAAATGTGCTTGGCCTTTCATGTTCATTTCAAAACCTTGGCTATGTCTTACATTCTTGTTAAAATACGCCTTGCCTTTCATGTTCCTTTTGGAACCTTGGCTATGGTTCACATTTTCATCAGAATGCACATGGCCCTTCATGTTCTTTTAGAACCTTGGTTATGACTTACATTCCTTTTGAAACACGTTTAGCCTTGACTATGGTCAACATCCTTAGAATGCACCTTGCACATAATATCATCCTTGATGTTTCTTCTAAAACAAATACCAAAATCCATTGTGTTTTTCAAGTAATTAAAAATATGATTCACTACAATCCAATTTGATTGAGCCATAAACTAGTTCACAACCCCCACTACATGTGCAATATCATATGCATTAGTTCATTCTTAATTAAGTTATAGTTCATTTCTAGTTAACACTTAGTTCATTTACAATTCACTTCTAATCCACTTTCAATTCATTTTTAATTAACTTTTAATTCACTTTTAGTTTATTTTTAATTAATTATTAGTTCACTTTGAATTAACTCTTAATTCAATTTTAATTCATTTATAGTTCCCTCTCAATTCACCTTTAATTTAGTCTAAGTTCACTTTAAGTTAATTCATGGTTCACACATGGGTACACATGGGTGCACATGGGCACACATGGGTCACATGTAGGTTGGAAGTTTCTTGGGAAATTTACTTGAACTAGGTGCCCAATAGGTATAAATAAAAGTAAAATCCCTCGTTACCTTTAGTTTGTTCAACATTAGTTTTTAGTATGTTTTCTTGTTATGCCTTGTTTTATTTTTATTTTTTCTTTGCAATAAAATCTCATTGGATTCTTGTTTCACATGTGTCATGTTCCCATTCTTGTTTGTTTTGTTTCAAAATCTACATTTGGAAATAGACATGCCTTTATTATCATCTTAATTTAGGAAATCATATAGATTTGGTTGTTTCTGTGCCTGTGACAATTTATATCCCTAAGCAATATTGGATCTTACTTAAATCCACCATTTCAAATTTCTTTGAAAGATTATCCTTTGTTTCTTTCAACAAAGTCAAGTCATTAAAGGCCAAAATCATATCATCAACATACAAAATTATGATTACAATTTTTTTTAATTTTAAAAAAAAAAAAACATTATGGTCAACATAACTCCTTTCAAACTTTTGAAATAAAAAATATATATTAATCTTATTGTTCCATTCATAATAAAATTGCTTCAAACCATACAATTTTTTTAAAAACTTACAGAACATATTCACTTTACCTTTGACTACAAGCTTTTTTGGCTACATTCCATATATATCTCCTCTAAAATATCTTCATTCAGAAAAGCAATTTTAACATCCATTTGATGCACCTTGAGATCTTCAACGACAACTACAACTATCAGCACAATTCAAATTGATTCCATTTGAACAACATGGGAAAATGTTTCATTGAAATTAATACCTTCAACTTGTGTAAATCCCCTAGCCACCAAATGAGCCTTGTGTTTTGCCATTGAACCATTAGCATTATATTTGGTCTTGAAAATCCATTTGCAACTCACTAGTTTATGATTAGGTGGAAGAAGAGTAAATATCCATGTTTTATTGTTTTATAAAAACTAAAATTCAAAATCCATGGCCTTTGTCCAATGTTGTGAATCTTCACCATTCAAAGCCTCCACAAAATGACATGAGGTTCCACATCAATGGAAAATATATATGAAGGATTCACAACTTCTTCAACCATTGTTAGATTTTTTGCACATGTTGAAAAATTCTTTCATCCTCCATCTTTATTTCTTGATTTATAATCATTTATTCTAATTCAGAATCCAATCTTGAAACCATTATTTCCTTGTTAAAATATTTAGATTCATAAAAAATAACATCATGACTAATGATAACATACTGGCTTATAGTGTTGTACAATATGTACCCCTTAATCTCTTCACAATAGCCAATGAATATGTATTTAACACCTTTGGAATCCAACTTTGTCCATGTTTCCTTTAGCACATGAACAAATACAACATATCCAAAAACACACAAATGGCTTACATAAGGTTCATATCTACACCAAACCTCTTTTGTTGTCATGTTAAAAATTGTTTTGGTAGGGATTTGATTATGGATATATGTTACAATTGTCACTACTTTTACCAAAAATCTATGATCCCATTTAAGATATTACAACATACATCACACATTTTCAACAAATGTTCAATTATTCCTTTTAGTTACACCATTTTGTTCTAGTGTGTACAAAATGGTTGTCTGCTTCACAATGTCATAATCCTTGCAAAATGTATTGAAATTCTTAATATATATTTTCCACCTCCATCACATCTAATTGCTTTGATATTATTTTCAATATGATATTCTACCAAAACTTTGAAAACCTTAAACTTATCAAGCACACCAAATTTTGTCTTCATGGTATAAAAAAATATATTCTTAAATAAATTATCGATGAAGGTTGGAAAATATTTGCATTTCCATGAGTTGTTGTTTCCATGGGACCACATAGGTCCATTTGCACGAACCCAAGAATTTCCTTTATATAATAATCCCACTCAAAGGAAATGGGGTACGATGGTGTTTATGACCATACACACATTCATCACATAAACTCAAGTCATGATCTCCATTGAGATCCATACTTTCAACAAGGTTATTTCTTTTCATGATTATTAAAGTATGCATATAGACATGTCCAAGTCTTTAATGCCACAAATCATTCATTTAATCTTGGTGTTACATTCTACCACCAAGGATTGAACAACTCTGACCAACTTAAATCAACTTCCTTTTGAATGGCTTTAGTAATTAGTGATCACCTTGTTTGAATCAAAAGATTTCAACCAACATTTGGTGGCTTCAAATTCCACTTTAAAGCCTTGTTTTGTTAACTAACTAATCAATAACATATTTTTTGCCAATTTTGGGATATACAACACATATCCAATATACTTGGAAATCCCATTTGGCAAGTTGAAAACAATAGTGTGTTCACTCCTAGTTCACTTTTAATTTACTTTTAGTTCACTTCTAGTTCATTCTTAGTCTAATCATGGGCCACACAGGGGGACAAAATTTCCATGGAGGCTTCCTTGAATTAAATATAAATAAAGGTAGGACCTTTAATTATTTTTAATTTATTCAACACTAGTTGTTAAAGGGTGAAATTGCGACCTCCGATCATTACTATCCTTTAGGAAATAAAATCGAAGGGACAAAATCAACACCTTATTACTCAACAAAAAAAATTACTTTTGCTAACTTATTTTACTATAACTATTCAAATAGTAAGTAAAAAGTCATACAAAAAACAAAGGAAGAACATAAAGGTCTATTGTTCAAGAACATACCTACTTTTTTGTAAGTAGTCTAATTAAATGAGGTAGGGGAGGAAAGTAAAAGAAGGGCAATATGGGAAAATAACAACATCTAAGAGCGGTTACTCTCCAATGGTCTATAATACCTTATACGCTTTTGGATATTTCCTTGTTGGGGTTTTTAGACCTTTTATAATGACTGCCCCATCTCCATCACAACTTTAAGTCCTTTAGTAGTTTTGCCTACCATTTGCAACACCTTAGGAGGCCACCCCCTACTCTCTACTATTTGCAGCACACAACATTCCTTCATAACCAATTTTTACTGCCTATAATAATTCCTTTTAGTTTGCAGGTGACTACATGCTAGTGTTCTTTCTCTACGCTTTACCACTAGATACTGGTTATTATCTTCCTATGGCAACCAACAACTTATTTTTCCAAAGGCTACCAAATGGTATGTTTCATTACACTATGTTTTAAAGGAAATACATAAATAGCTTTTCAAGGGGAATAGTCTACTTGTGCAATCTTTAACTATTATACCTTCCAAAAATTTTAATAAAATCGAGATACAACAAAAAAAACATCGAATTTTCCAACCATCTTTTCATTATAATCACACACAAATACAAACACATATTCCATTCCTCACACATTTTTCCATGAATTCTCCATCCTTTTTCTTGAACTACCATAAGTCTCTAATATTATAGAAGTTCCCCCAACACCTCTTTTAATCCTCCTTCTTTACAAACCACACAAGGCCCACATTGACCCCTAAAAATAAGGCCCTTATCCTAATCCCTTCCTAAAAATCTCCTAGATGATTGGGTGGATTACCCCCCAACCCCTTACTAAGGGATGGTAAGTCTACCACTAGTAACTATTAGTGACTAGGAGGCCTATGGTACTAACTAGTTTAAAAATTTCTACCCATTAACACCAATTTTGGGCACGTTTCCTTATTATAACCTTGTTATGTTCTTATTTCATTCTTCCAATAAAATCTTGTTGAATTATTATCTTGCATATGTTGTGTTCTTTTTTTTGTTCGTGATTAGGATTTGGAACTAGGTTTGCTTATGTTCTCATTTTGGTTTAAAATTTTTTACAAACTTGGTTAATTCGTGTTCATTACAACTACTTATGAAGAATGCTTGAATTTGTTCTTCCAATTTTCTTTCTTCTTGTGACAATTCTTTTATAGATTAACCTTCAGTGCCACAATTGTGGTAAGCTCTTTTATTGTTTTACTTTTTATTTTTAAACTTCCTCCAATTTATGCCCTTTTGAACTTCCCAAAAACACCTTTTAATAATTAGTGTTTCATGTTTTGTACCATGGTTAAATTGCACTTCTCACTTACATCGTAATTTTTCTTGTAGTAATTGTCCACATACTAATTCCATAAATAATTGATTAGGGCAAATACTAAATGAAACCACAAATGTATGGATAGACAGTGGCAAATTCCTTAAAAGTGTGAATGCCAAATCTTCGTCATAAATTTGATGATTAATATTTGTTAATTGATTTGTAATCATCCAAAACTTATCAATATGAACTTACATTACGATGCCTTTTTCCATCTTAAGATTATAGAGCTCTTGACATAATTGCAATTTGTCGCCAACATGTCTTTTATCAAATGTTGCACATGCATTTTTTTTTATTTATACACGTGCTGCATGATGCAACAAAGAATTAACAATATATAGGAAAATTGTTCCATGTTCACCAATTTGTCCTTCTTCATGAATAACAATGTTAAAAAATGCTTCCTTCATGAACAATATTTCTAAATTCAACTTTTAATGGCAATAATTTTCATGAAGCAATCTCCCATAAATCCTTCTAATGCAAGAGAAATTCCATCTTCATCTTCCATGTATGAAAATTATTACAATTCATCTTTTCAATATTTCAAACATAAAAAATGAATGCTGTGATTATGAAAACAATAGTGCCACAAAACAAAATACTCGGAGTTTTGCAACTTTCAACAAAATGTTCAAAAAACAAAAAACGCATTCAGTGTTTCAAAATTTTCAAGAATTATTGAAAATAACTTCAATATCTCCTTCCCTCAAAAGCAACCTAGTTTTAATACCATATTGGAAATTGATAAGACATGGATGAGAAAATATATAAAATATAAATGCTAATTTTAACACAAGTTTTCCACCCATCCACTCAACCTTGGGCAAAAACATCTTTGGGTGATACCATTAAGAACATCACACCTTGATTTTCCTCGACCCATCGAACTTTGAAAAATCATAAAAAACATTTAAATATTTTTTTTTCATAATTTTTTTTAATGAGTACATTTATTAAGTTCCATAGATTTTAAATTTCAATAATATCAAAGATATTGTGTATTTTGATGTTCTTATTCATTACATTTTAAAAAAGTTTTAGGAATGTTTTGTTAGTTGATTTCCTTAAACTTTTTGGTTAAGAACACAAATTTAAAACATGATTTGAAAATTTTCTTGGAATTTAAAAAAAAAAAGTAATTTGGAAATCATTTGATTTTTTAGGTTTTTATTAGATAATTAATTAAATAATTATAATTTAATTATGAATTTCTAAAGTTAAGGCCATCATTTCATGGATTGACATATTTCACACTAAACTTAACTAAAGATATTTTATAAAAAATACTTAACATGTTTCATACTTCCAAAAATATGTGCTTGTAACACAAATATCTCAAATAACTATAACTTGATAAAAATAACTTAAGTAATTTGTCAGAAAATTGATATCCAACAATACATACCCTTAGGAATATGTAGCATGTATTTCAAAAACAAGTTAAAATTTGAAAATTTGTCAAATTGTACACTATGTAATGCCTTTGACCATGGGCATTATTGGAATTGGGCCTGCCTCAACTCCACCTTGTGGGAGCCCTTGTTTTGGTAATGCTCATAGCTTTGAGCATTACATTATACCTATAAACTTAGGTTCATTTTTTTGTGTATGTGCACTGTGTTTTAAAAAACACAATACAACATAGCTGATTTTGAAAAGTGTAATGTTTGCCTTTGAAGGCATTATGTTTTTCAAAAGCATGCATTATGCTTTTGAAATGCCAATTGTCATTTTTATTTTATTTTCCCATCACATTCAATGAGTATCCTAAAGGTACCCATAAGGTATCAAATGAAAATGTTACACTTTGTAAGACCCTTGAAGGTAGGTTTTTGCTTGATTAACCATGGTGTCAAATTGGCGAGGGCTTTATTATTCTAGTCAAAATCACCCCCTAAAAAAGGTTGTTAAGTCAAGTAAAACCCTTAGATGAAAGAATGATCAAAATTTGGGACCCTTCACCTCATGCCTCAAGGGCCCTTATTCAAGAAATCCTTTCATCTTAGACCTTTTACCTTACAAGTAAAAACTAAGAACCTCCCCTAAAAAAAAAACTATTATTATAGTTGGAAGAACACTTAAAAGATGTAAGATCTTGTGAAGAAGCATTTCAAAAAACAAAACACTTATGCAAGGAAAACTCTTGCAAATGCTTCGATTTTGGAAAGAGCAAACATTTCATTTTTCATAAAGCATCGTTTGTTTTTTTAAAAATTTATTTATAAAAGTATATTTTGATCTTTCATTGGGCTGAATTTTTTTAATTTGTTATGCCATGATGATGTCACAAGAACAATTGGGCTGAAATTTTTTAATTTGTTATGCCACAATGATGTCACAAGAACAATAAGTTATACAATTTGAAAGGGTATTCTGCAAACTTGTCAAAATAATTTCTACTCGGTGAAAGAAGTTACCCATCGACCTGTCTCTCTACAATGTCATTATTATAACAATGCTTTGCTTAATAAGAGAAGGGTCTCCTAATAGACAAAATGTCTACTATACAAAATGTCTGGAATTGTTTTTTACTCTCTTTTTTCCGTGACACTGAACCAGTATCACTTGAAAATAAATAAACAAATAAATACATAAACAATAATTAAAAGTTGACTTAAAATTTTTTATTGATTTATGTATTCGTTGATTTTAGACATTGTGCAACGGGCCAGCCCTGGGGTACTATACCCTCCTCCACGTAATGCCCGTAATGAGCCTTCCATGGGGCAAGTTACGTTTTTCTCGAAATGCCGGCCCGTAATGAGCCTTCCATGGGCCAAGTTACGTTTTTCTCGAAATGCCGGCCCGTAATGAGCCTTCCATGGGCCAAGTTACGTTTTTTTCGAAATGCCGGCCCGTAATGAGGATTCCACGCCGCAAGTTACGTTTTTTTTCGAAATGCCGGCCTGTCTTTCGCGGAGGAATAGAAGAAAAAAAGAAGAAAAACGCGCAGTAATGCGCCCCCGCCTCCGACTAGGCTTTAAAGAAAGAATTGGGAGCCAGGTCTTTATAGCGGCGGTGAAAAAAAACGGCCTGGTCAAGAGCACACTCCCCTGGACGCAGTGTCGAGTCTCCACCTCCTCAGGTCTCCACCTTCTTTCTCGGCTAAGTTAAGTAATTTTGTATTTTCTGTCCGTCTCTTCCTTCGTTCTCGCCATCTTCCTCTTCTTCTTCTTCGTCTTCTTTCTTTCTTTCTTTGTTCTTCTCCTTTCTTCGTCAGGTATATCCCGTCCCCAGTTCTTATCAGATTCCGTAGATTCTGTCAAATCCTTTGCGCCGACTCCGCGCACTCTTTGCCAATTTCCTCGATCGTCCTCTTCTTCCTCATTTTCTTCCTTCTCGCGTTTTCCCTTCCCCAAATATTTTCTTATTTTTTTGCGTGTTTTCTCTTGTTCTACTTCACCATTTCGTGCCCCTGTTGTTTACTTCCTCCTCCTCCTTCTCTCATCTCCTCATCTCCTGCTGCTGCAGTTTATTATTCTTATTCTTCCGCCCATTCTTTTCCTTCCTTGAACTCTCTTTCGGTTGTCGGCTTCCATTTTCCTGCTCTGCAGATTTCTTCTTCCTTCGCCAACTCTTCGCTTCTCGAACGGTACTATTTCTTTCTGTTTTTCAGCTTCTCTTTTCCTGCTCATTGTGTTTCCTGCTCACTGGAGATTGTCGGTTCGTTATCTCCTGCTGCTGCTGCTGCTGCTTCTTTCTTCTTCGGAGTTGCTTTTGAGTTCGTTTTCCATAACCAAAATACTCTCGCGGTTTTTTTTTTCATTTTTGGCAACCGGGAGGGGCGGTTATACCAAAATGT
>Ga0209611_10014781_pt1 | contig 10334 bp, 5 predicted proteins | sample S1TSphgellanicum_3_FD_187693 | JGI IMG/M metagenome (GOLD analysis project Ga0209611, IMG submission 187693) | Host-associated microbial communities from peat moss isolated from Minnesota, USA - S1T2_Fc - Sphagnum magellanicum MG (SPAdes) (version 2) | ecosystem: Host-associated > Plants > Peat... | reverse complement strand
TTGGTGGGCATTCCGATTGGATGCATGAAAATTCTCTTCCCAAAAGAGTTCATCACCCTTTTTGGCATGGGCTAAAATACCCCTTGCAAAGAATACCCTCCCTTACCTATTGGCTTCTTCTTTGCTAGTTAGAGAGTGGCTATGAAAAAGTCATCTTTCAGCATGCACATGTGAGAATGTCTTTTTAACATTGTTGGAGCTCTCACTTTGTCTTTCTCAAAGAAAAGTATGGCAAACTGGCAGGACCTCAACTTTGAAGTTGGAAAAGTATTGTGGTCCATACACAAAAAAAGCCCAGTAAAAGTGGACATTTGGAGTATCCTTTTGTAAGGGTTTTAGGGTTTTAGGGTATGTCTCTCTCTCTCCCTTTCTTGGGTGCTTTCTTTCTATAAAGTTTGGGCAAGGTTTCATCATTTTATAAAGCTTTGTAAGTCTTGAAGTTTTTTGGTTGGTTGGTTGGTTGGTTGGTTGGGGGTATTATAACTGCATGCAACAACAAGTGGGGGGAATGAATGCCTTCTTATAACTCGAGGTTTTGAAAAACTTCCAATTAGGAGTGAGTGACTCCTTGAAAGGTTCATAGTTCATACCTTTTCGAGTAGCAATATATTTGGCATATATGGAAAGAAGATCACTACCATGGGGGTCACACGGGGTGGGCATCCAATGTAAAAGCGTTGTTGTTCGTACCAAATATTCAAAGCAAGCCCCAACACTATTGCCAAAGAAACACAAATTGAACCTTTGCATGCTACATATTAACTTTTAAGACAATATTTAGTACACAATTTTGGTGGTGGAGGTGTTTCCAAAAACTTGTCCTATATTGATACCGCAATTCATAATTGGAGCATTAGCCCCCTTGGTCAAAAATGGTGGCAAACAATTTTATGAGTACGGCTTTCATGTAGTCAATGAGTGGGTTGGACATGCACACAAGAGAGTTCTTTTTGTTTTTTCTTTTTGGGGGTGGTGTAATGGGGTGTGGTGGAGTTGAATTTTTTTTCTTCCTAGGTTGTTGCCATTAAGGAAGATTTTTTGATTTTGTGCAACAAAGGAGAGGCTTGCAAATGTAATATATAGTGTGGCACTAGTGTTTGCTAACACTCTCATTTGCCACATGCAATAAGGCATTACGGTTTAGCTACCACTTTCACTTGACATTGCAATGGAAATTTCTATATTAGAAGCCCTAAAAAGTGTGGATGGATTCTTGTGTATTTCTTGTGTATCTTTTGGTAGCTGAAGAGGGATTATTTTTTAGCCCTTTGGTGTGGGGGTTTTGTCGTCGAAAAGCTTTTGTTTGCTTTCATTCTCACTTCACCCTACATTAGAGATTTTTATATTGGGAGGCTTCCAAAGTGTGTGGGTTATTTCCTTTTAAGATGGGCCAATTGAAATGGATCAATTCAAAAACAAAAACTTGAATTTGAGAGGCACCCACAAGCAATTAATTTGATGAACAATTAGGCATGATTACAATTAGCCTTCTAATGACCCTTCAAAGGACACTCCTCAATTATACACCCATAGTTCATGCCCCTGCCATTAGCCTAGGCAAAAAAATACCAAGGAGCATATAGGTAGGTTAAAAGAAAATTCTGGTAGCCAATGAGGTGAGGCAACATACACCCAAGGGCCCATGATTTTATTTTTCTTTCAAGTGAGGGTGGGGGTCTTGGATTTTTGTTGTTCCTAATGTGTTGTTCCCATGAAATTCCCACTATGTTCCCATCAAGTTTTCAACATGTTTCTCAAGTTCCCAATGTGTTCCCTAACATGTTCCTAATAACTCCTCACTTTATATCCCATATCCTTTGCCCTAAGTTGTACTCTTGTAACCTATATAACCGGTCCAAAGGAGGAGATTGTAACCTTTTTTTTTTTTCTGGGACTGTCCAAAACTTGATTTTTTTGTGATGGGCCAATCAAAGATACCCATCACAAAAGAGGGGAAATTATTACTATTATTATTATTATTATTAAATAAATAAATAAATGTTGGGTTAACACTATAGTTGGTCTAGTATCAACCTTTGTTGACCTTTGTTGGTACTGGTCTAAAAGGTTGGTATTGCCTCAGGTCACACCAACCTGGTAGGGTCCTTGAGACTTAGTCTAGATACTAGTGATGGTACCAGGCACAAGCCTATGCCTATACCTTTATACAATACAAACAATCTCTAGCACCCAATACACCCAATTCTAAGGCTTCAACAACAACCCTTCTAGGCAAGGACAAGCAAGGAACATGGGTTAGTATCACACCTCCCCAAACAACTATGGATACATTTAGATACCTTAAGGTGTAAAGTGGAAACCCATTTTAAAACTCACCCTTTCTCTTTAGAAGTTGACCTTGATCATTTGCACTCAATCTTTTAATTTGTCTCCGAAATAAAGTAAACACACATCACGATTTATGTTGTCCATTTTTGTCTTGGAAATGGTGAGTCCCAACAACCTCCTTCACAAATGAAGGAAAGTTGGGTTGGGGTTAAAGGAGCAAGCATGGCACTTTTTCTTTTTTTTTTCTTGTTGTCTATTTGGGTTCTTCTAAAGCTGCAAGTGCAAGTAATTTGCTTCACAAATTAACAAAAAGAGGAGGAATAATAGCATCATCTTGGCATCCTTTGTCTCGAATATCACATTCTTCGACATGTTCTCTTGGGCTTGACCCCACAACAATTGTGTGCTATTATTGTTGTCATACCTTTAGTTGTCCGTCCAAGATCTATAATGCCTTAGACATTGATGTAATATCTATTGAGCAAAGGTGAAAAAAGTGCATGAAAGATGTACGAAAAATATGTACAATGCAATCTTTTAGTACACCTTTCATGCATTCTATTCACCTTTGCTTAACACATATTACATCAATGTCAAACTATGATACCATTGTTGGGTAGTAGTTAATGTCGAGAACATGGTATTGGGTGGATAATTGATTTTGTTTAATAGCCTCTACTTCTTGTTTCCAAACTTTTTTAAAATTTTGGAAAATCTTTGATTATAAACAATGTTTTTATTTTTTATGAAAACAAATAGTGAAAGTTTTGAAACATGGCATCCATGATTGGTCCTTTTTTGATTGGGTTAGATGTTTATGTCATTTATAATCGAATCAAACCCATCATTTATGTCATTTTTCATTGCTTATGTCATATGTAATCATACAAGCCTAGACATGGATGCCATGTTTTGAACTATTGCGAGTTACTTCACAACGAAAGAACCTTTAGTTTTGGTTATTTCAAACCTCTCAAAGAATTAGTAATTTTCATGAAAAAACTTGCAAAGACCCAACACTTAGATCATTTAACTTTTTTTCATAGTTCAAAAATCATATTTATATATGAGACCAATAATTTCCAAAAAATTTCAAATTTTTTTCTCATCATAGTGCAAAAATAATCAAAAAAGAAAATTGATGGGGACAATTTTTATTTCAAATCTATGAGGTAAGTGAATTGGCGATCATCCGCAAGAGGATTGACCTACATATCAAAGAGCAAAGTAAAACAATTTCAAAATTGTGTTACATTTTTTATGACATGCTAGAACCTATTGTTTAAATATGATGAGTTCAATTCTTTGTCCTCACAATGCGACAACTTTGGGCCAATTTGTTTTCCAAAATAAGCCTTTGTATATGTTGCATTGGTTTTCTTTTGTCACCAAGATCCAATATGCCAAAAACACAAACATTAGATGGGGGTTTGGTGCCTTTTCTAATGCCCACTAACACCAACATATACCACTATGTATTTTACATTGAATAACCACAAAATTTATCCCACACGTGTGATATGAGTTGCCAAGGCTTATTGCAATAAGACAAAATCACATTTTGTTATCATGTATATGACATAGTGTTTGCCTACACCATATGAGGATTACCAACTAACACTTAGCTTCCAAAATGCTTGAAATGAATGTGAAATGCCCATCTAGGTGGTCCTCAAATTGTGAAAATGATGGGATAAAAAAATTCAGTTGTTTAATAAGGCAATTATGTGTAAGGGAAAGCCTTAAAGTGAGGTCATTTTCAAAATGAAGGGCCTAGGACAAGGTGACAATATAATCCTTCCTTAAACATATTGGGAATGTCCCACACATGTGGGCTTTATTGATTGTGAAGCATGAGGTGAAGTCTATCATGAACTTAAACATATGTAGATGGTAGAGGGATAGGAGGATGGAATCTTATGCCTATAAGTACATGGAAGATCCCTCCCACTTTTAAATTGTAGGTGTAATATCTCCCTCTTTCCTAAGAGGGAGGGATATTCATGGATAGAAAATGCCATCATTTAGGAAATTTCCCTAAGTGTTTCTATGAAGTTCAGACTATTTTTGCCTTTTGGTTTTCTTGGGCATAATCATGTGAATCCAGTAATTGGGTTCAAAGACAACAAAGTTATGGCATCCTAAAAGAAGGGTGGTCCAATAACTACAAAAAAACCTCAAACAAACATGTGTCATCCTAACAACCAAACACATTTCGCCATATGAAAGAATTTTTAACATCCAAAAATTGAATGAAATATGACCATTGTTCGAATTGAATGAAAGGGAAATTACAAATTTTATGCAAAATTTTTTGTTATACATCATCAGCAAAGATGAATGTTGACAAAAAGGTGAAAATATCAACAATCATACACAAACCCTTGTTTACGTAATAATCCTAAATTATGAGCAACACTGAAAAAACCGAAGGGTTTTGTGTTTGGTGTTCATGTGTCTACACAAACAATAATCTATTAAACTTCCTAATTTAATCCTTCCATTTTTGTTGTGTGTGTGTTCATTGGTGTTTGTGAAATGTTGGAGTTCATTGTTGAAGTTTGTGATAATGTTTGTCCTCTTCCTTGTAACTAACTAGTTCTTTTAATGTATCTTATGATATGATTTTTTTAATTTTTTGTCATAAAACTTAACTCTTCCAATGTTGTATATGGTCGTTTTTCCTCTTTCTTCATCCATTGAAATCACCATCCCTTTGTGAGTGTTGATCCAACAAGCTTTCCAATCAATTTCATAAGATCCATCATTTAATTTCTTTTGGTGTTTTTGATGTTCTTTCTCATTAGAATTGGTTTTACAAGCCTTGTTTTTATTAGTTCATCCTCTTCTTTCATCCACTAACATTGCACCCCCTCATTTGTGTTAATCCTTGGTTATTTACAAGTTCCATTTTTAAAATTCTTTTGGTGTTTTGATGTTATTTTTTGGTTCATCCTTTTCTTTTGTCCATTAAAGTTGGCCCCCTTTGTCCATATTGTTTTTAAAACCTTTCCAATTAATTTCTTGTGTTACTTTGATGTTCTTCATCATTATATTCAACTCGTTTAATGATGTTCCTTGTTAGTTCATCCTCTTCCTTCATCTAGTAAAGTCACCCCACATTTTGTTCACAAAGCTTTCTAATCAAATTTCTTTTAATGTTCAAATGTTTTTCATCACTAGATTTAGGTTGTATTGTCTTATTCCTTTGTCCATTAACATCAACCGCCCCTTTGTTCATGTTGATATTCAATTGTAACCTAAAGGTTCCCAATTTCCATTTTTGGGATTTTTTTGGTGTTGTAATGTTCTTCATCACTAAACTTGGTTCCCACAATGAGGTTCTTGTTGGTTCATCCTTTTCTTGTTTCTGGTCTTGTTGTCCTTTCTCCTTTGAAGTTACCCCCCCAACCCCCCTCCCTTTTATTTGGTTCATTTTCATCTTCACAACTTTGAAATTTTGAAGTCACCCCTTGTTCATCTTCTTTTTCATCTTGTTCTTTGCAAAACTTCAAGCCCCCTTATGATGTGTCATTGCAAAACCTAACACCCCATCCTTGTCCTACTTAGTTTGTTCATCTTGTTCATTTCCTTTGACCCAAACCCTTGTCCCCAATGATCATCTTTAGTGCCCCCCACCCCCCCCCCCCCTCCCCTTTTACAACAAATTGTTCTAATACATGGTACTATGTTGTAAAATTGTTGCAACATTTTTTTGCTTACATTATGGCCCTTGCCCTTGCCTTGGTCGTTTTTTTATTTTTTGATATAAAACCAAGGTTCACACCTTTGTACAAAAGAGCATGGACTTATAAAATTGCTCCAAAATTATGGTGAAAATTATCCCCTACCTCTTGCAATTTTAGACCAAATTAAATTGAAATTTGTTCTTGCACACTTTTCAACTAACTTTTGAGTTGTTTTGTTAGTTGTACTAAAGGAATTAGTAACACACCAAACTCTTTTCTCCTCCCACTCCTTCTTTTGTTCTTTAATTTGTTTAGTAGCCTCCTTGTCCATGGTTTTTTCTATAAAATATCTATATATTCATTAGATGTGACTACATCATGATTGGTTAGTCTATTAATGGTTACTTTCCCTTTGTCTTCCTTGAAAATAAATGTAGTAAGGACAATAAATTTATAAAAGACAAAGTGACCTAGGTTGCATTTGTAGAATTTTGGTAGCATTACATCTCCTAAGTAGGTTCATTAGTTAAATCAATAGTTAGATCACAAATAACTTTTGTTGGCCTTGTTTTTTTTGTAGAATAAAACTATTGGGCATTTCCACATAAGATTTTAAATCTAATTGCTCCTAGATATTAACATCAACCCTTGTTCCAACATCTTCAACTATAGGTGCTATGTTCAATAGTTGTGTGGTAACCCCATCTTCATTCCATTAATTAATATTATTAGTTGTTCCATCAAAACTATCATTGTTTTTATTTGAAATGTGAGTAAATTTTGCTATTGTATAGACTTCTCTTTGTTTAGTCTCTTCATCCATGGCTTTGGGACTATCCATGTAACCTTAAACCCATTCTTGATGTTTATTTTGGACAAGATTAGGTCCAAAACTTTGACTACCAAGCTAGCAAATGTGCATTTTTGAAATTCATAATGATTATTTACAACCATTGCATTGTTTCTTTTTGTTTTGAAAGTTGTTTTGAAAGACTTGAAACAACTCACATTTTATGGTTGTAAAACATGGGATGTGTGAAATGGTAATGTGATCATGTCCAACCTAAATGGTTGTGCATGTTCTATTGCTTTTATGGTAACATGACAACCATCCCATCTAGAATCAATAGATGTTGATTAAATTGAAAGATGCCATTTAAAAGTGACCTTTTGAAAAATGATAAAAGCTCTTTAAATAAATAAAAAATCATCTAAGATTTCCTTTTTATTGTGATGCATGTTCTTCTTTTACAATGTTTGATGTGATCATCTTTAATCCATTCACCCTTAAATATGCAGAAACTTGGTAGGGATCCTCTTGCTACATTTATAGTGCAATTTATTATCAAGCATTTCTTGGATCTATAAATGGTGTTGTAAACTTGGTGTGAACCTTTTTTCCCCAAAACTATAGCTATTGATTATCGCCTTACTTGAATCCATGTTTCATTTGAATTCCAATTGCGATCTTCCTTATAATTGTGGTCAATGTATAATGTTTATAGGTTTTGGTAGGAATTACATGATTGGTTTGTCAAACCTTGTGCCTTGTAGACTTTTAATTATTTTGTAAATTGAATACTTCATTTTAGAAGATGACATTTGAACCAATAACACGAATTTTTTTAGGAATTCCATCTTTGAAGGGGGTTGGTTTGATATGTGTAAATTTTACCACCTTCATATTGAACTACTGCAAAGTAACAGAAAGTCCACATTTTTGCATGCCCAACATTTAAGCCACCATTGTTGTATCTTCAAGTCATTTATGAACACACCTTGTGGCCGTTGTTTCTTTGATCTTGTCTTCCCATTCAAACGATCTAAAAAAAGTGTTACAAGTATGTTGGGCAATGCTAACTTATTTTCCTCAAAGAACTTTGCTCTCTTTCCATCACATGCATTATTTCTTCCAGGGATTTAATTGTTCATGAACCACATTATTGTCCATTAAAAGTTATGTTTAATGTTGATGCCTTCTTTGTTTGTGTTGCAAATGTAAGTGGAATATTTTCTTTATTTGTAATTGTTAGTTGGTTGGACACTCCATTTTGTCACCTACAAGGTACATTAGTTGGTATCATGGTAGCACTTTGCCTCCTAATTTCAATCTCAAACAAGTTGGTGGAATATGCCTTGAACCTACAAGAGGTACACATTTCAACTACCTATACACATTCCAAGATTGCAAAAAGTGCATTAGGTCTTGATATGTTCAGGGTACATGACTTTTTAAGACTACTATAGAAGAAATTAGTTCATAGAAGTTCTCAAAGTCTTCCCAAATCAAATCTATATTGATATAATTGATGTATAAGATGTAGGTGTGAATCGCATGCTACAATGGTTTGCAACTTGCTAAAATTTGTAAAAGCCAAAACTATTTGACCTTTTGGTTACTTTAAGGATTACATATTGTTGAATCCATCAATAATATATTTTCATTGTTGAAATGATTTACATAAGAAGTTCTTCTCTTTTCAACTCAACTTGTATTTTGTGATCTTGTAAACTTGTTTTTACTTGACATCTTCTTAGCTATTTTCTATTTTCACATGTCCTTTGTTATTTTCTTATTTCAATTCTACTTGATTATCATCTCCTAGATAGTTCGACAATTTTAAGCTAGGACAAAAAAAGCTTTTGGAAACATTGGAATTCATGTAAGTGTTTGGTAGTGATTACATTCTTGAAACAATGTTAAAATGTTTGAAAAGTTTGGGTGCATTGTTGGTTAGCTTGTTGCTTGAAATAAATGTTTTTTGTGGGAATGCAATGTAAAGAGAATTCTAAAATTTCCCATGCTCTTTAAGATAGTCATAAATGTGATTTATTTTGACATCCAAAGTTGATATTTTACATATTATGTTTGAACACTCTATATTTGGATCTTAAACCCTAAATCCCTTATAATTGCATGAGATTGCCCCCATTACCAAACAATCGCTTGTTTTAATGGGGGTGAATACTTTTCCTATTTGGGTTAATTTACACCCTAAACCAAACACGTATTATTCTTCATGGAGGCCAATGGGTGCTAAAGTGATATAATTTTCTCCCCCATCATCAAACACTAGGTATTCCAAGCGGGCCCAATAGGTGCCAAAGTGATATAGTTTTCTCCTGGTCATCAAACACTTGTTATCCCAAATGGGGCCCAATAATGGGTGCCAAAGCGATAGAATTTTCTCCTAGTCGTCAAACATTTGTTATTGCAAGTGGGGGGACCCAATGGGTTTTTAAGTGATATAGTTTTCTCCCCATCATCAAACACTTGTTATGCCAAGTGAGGCCCAATGGGTGTTCAAGTGGTGTTGACAATATTCTCTTGGGCTCCTCGACACCAAACATTTTGTTATTCGAAGTGGGTCCCAATGGGTGCACAAGAGAGTTCATTTTCTCCCATTACCAAACACACAAAAAAGACCATTCACTAGTGCTAGCCCCTAAGTTCTCAAACACAAAATTTTCAGACCAAGTGTTCAGTCATAGAATACATATTGAACACTAATCAAGCTATGCATCAAACCCTAACAAGCCCTTGGTTGTCCTCTTGCTCAGTTCTCTTACCAGCTCCTGTTTGGTGATGGGCATATCTACACTAACACCAATTTAGAGCATTGCAGATTTCTGGAGTCTACTACTAATTTATTCTCAAGAGAGAAAAAAGAAAGCACAAAAAGGAGCACTTTGGCACCAACTTCTAGGTGAGAGAGAGAGAGGGAGAGCCTAGCTATGAGAGTTGCATTAGATGTATCATTCATTGAGGCTTTGCTTGTCTTGGGCCCTCTCAGCAAAGGGCTTCAAGATGGGTTGAGTATCTTTTTGGCCTTTTTCCATTTCTGAGTCTCTTTTTTAGACTTGTATGACAATAATAAGAAGTGTTTTTGCAAACTGCAAAAAAGCTGACATCCATATTTTTGCAAAAAGCAAAGGAGAAGCACACGAACCATGTGTTTTGTCTTTGGCAAAGATGTGTCTTCTTGGAGACCAAGAGATGAGATATATTTGGTTTGGACATTTGCAACCCCAATTCTCACTTTTCCCTCAAACAAATGTTGTAGTGAGGTTGTTGGTTGGTAGTTAGCAGCTAGTACATAACAAATGAATCAATCAATCTTTTATTGGCCTTGCCTACCAAGGCGAGGATGTTGTGTTTAGATTCATTATAGAGTATAGTAGCTTAAAAGATTTTTATAGGCCCCCCCCTAGGTAATAATAATAGGTCTATTTTATAGTAGGGTTTTTGAAAGCTGATATTTTTGCTTGTCTTGAGACTTGAGATTAGTTATAGAGTTATAAAGAATTTTAATTTTGTTTTAGAGTTTTTTTTTTTTTTTTGAAGATTATTTTTTT
>Ga0209611_10014780_pt1 | contig 10338 bp, 7 predicted proteins | sample S1TSphgellanicum_3_FD_187693 | JGI IMG/M metagenome (GOLD analysis project Ga0209611, IMG submission 187693) | Host-associated microbial communities from peat moss isolated from Minnesota, USA - S1T2_Fc - Sphagnum magellanicum MG (SPAdes) (version 2) | ecosystem: Host-associated > Plants > Peat... | reverse complement strand
CTCGACGATTTGGAAATGACCCGAAAGCGTCTGCTCGAACGCGTCATCGTCACCGAATCCGAGAACTCGACGACGAACAGACGGTTTGAGGCGGCCTTGAAGGGCTCTCAGGTGACCGTGCTTGAGCAGGATGAAGATCTTCGTGTGACCTGGGCCTATAATTTAGGCCTCGGTCTCGATCTGGACCGCGTGATCGGATCTACTGAGGACGAATTTCTAACGCCTGAAAGTGCGGCGGAACTCAAATCGATCAAGAGCAGTGTTCTCAGTACTGGAAATCCAATTCGGGCGTCGGTAAATATAGCAACCAGATATGAAAGCGGATGGTTCGACATCCGCATCGAGCGCATCAATATAGACGAAACAAGACGTGGAATTGTCGTCACTTCAACCGACATATCGGATCTAAAGCGACAGGAAGAACATCTACGGATTGTCATGCGTGAGTTGAATCATCGGACCAAGAATCTTCTGACGATCGTGATGAGCTTGACCCGGCAAACCTCGCGATCCTTCGAGGTTCCTGAAGCGTTCGCGATCCGGCTCCAAGAGCGCCTGGCCGCACTGGCCAGCGCCCACGATGAACTTGCGCGCCAGGAGTGGAAAGGGGCGGAATTGAAAGCGGTCATCGAAGGGCAGCTGAGATACCAGATGGAATCTTTCGCAGATCGCATCGAGGTGATTGGGCCTGATTTCCGCCTGCCGGCCGAAGCTGCCCACTATGTCGGCATGGCCATCCATGAACTGGGGTCAAACGCCGTAAAACACGGTGCGCTCTCAAGCGACCAGGGGGAGGTTCGCGTGACCTGGCATGTCGACGCCGCTGACGCCAAGACGTTGACGCTCGAATGGACCGAGATCGGCGGTCCCTTCTTCCCGCCGCCGACGAAACTTGGATTTGGGTCGACCATTCTGCGGCATCTGACGGCAAGGGCCCTCGAGGGAAGCGCAGAGCTTGATTTTCTTCCGAGCGGGGTCCGTTGGAAACTCATCGCGCCCCTCGTTGGCGCTGAGCCTTAGGCGTTCAGGGGGGATTACTTGGGCCGATTGGCCGCGACCGTCTCAAACCGGGCGAGGACCGCCGCCAGTTGACTTTCGTTGAACGGCTTTGGCACCACATCAACGGCATGAAACCGGTCGGGGTCCACTTGTTCGGCGTTGCCCGTGACGAAGGCGAATGGAATGCCGAATTCCTCGCGAAAGATCGCTGCGATGTCCATTCCAGTGAAGCCGTCGCGCAGTCTGATATCAATCAGAGCGGCGTCGCATCGGGTGTTTCTCGCCAGCGCGATGGCCGAACTCTTGGAATCCGCAACGCCGACGACACGATGATGGAGCGCTTCGATCGCTGTTTCGATGTCAAGGGCGATGAAGGGTTCGTCTTCAACGACAATAATGTTCACAGCTTTGCCCCGGATAAGCGGGACGGAACGTTCCCAAACACAAAATGTTCCGTCCGCCAGGCCATTAAATTCACGTCGTCGTCAGCGGCGCGCTTAGCGCGATCTGGAAGGTCAATGAACTAATAGGATCGCTGGAACCGCGATCGCAACAAGCAAGGCTATGGCAGACACCGCAACCGCTGCTGAATAGCCAAGATCGCTTGATAGGAACCGGCGCCAGAGACGCATCTGCATTACCTTAGATCCGACAGAAAAGGTTTGGTCCAAGAGCGTTAAGGGCGTCCTAATTGGTTATCCTCGGCAGAGATCAGTTTGGCGCGCGGTTCTGACGGGGCGGCGGCTGCGGCGTCCACCGTGTTGGGCCTTAGAGTTCCTTGCGACCCAGCGCGCCCAGAATGCGTAGACTGCGCACGGGAGGCAGAGAGCGAGAGCTCCCCAAGAGCGTCGTCGGCCCGTCGCCATCCGCGTCGCTGACTGATCGTCGAGTCTGATCGGTCGATTGGCTTGGCGAGGTTACAATGGCTGGTGATATTGTCGTGACGATGATGCCCGAAGCGCATCGGATCGAGGTAGACAGGCAGACGGCCCGGCGTCCGAAGTCGCTTGCGACCGAAGGAAAAGGCGAATGATCAGATTGGGACATGCCGTCGTCGGGTCAAACGATCTTGTGAAGGCGAAGGCGTTCTACGACGCCCTTTTGGGATCTGTGGGCGTCACCCCATTATTCGAACACCCATCAGGCGGCCGCGCCTATGGGCGCAACGGAAGTCTCTTCTTCGTCGTCCTTGGCCCATACAATGATAAGGCCGCCACGGTCGGCAACGGCTCAATGGCAACCTTCAGGTTTGACACCCGAGCTGAAGTCGACGCCTTCTATGCAAAAGCCCTGACCCTAGGCGGCGTCGACGAAGGCGCCCCCGGCGACCGTGCGCCGAAGTTCTATATGTCTTACTTCCGAGACCTCGACGGCAACAAGCTTTGCGCATTCAATCTCGGTTAGATGAGCTTCCAACGGATCCGTATCGTGAATGGATCTAAAGACTCCGCCGCCGGGGCCGGTCGCGGCCAGGAGGATTTCGGTCTAGAGACGCCCGCTTACAGCTACCCCGTAGCGGCGCCCGGTGATTTGACGTGCGTGTCCTCTCACGCGTCCCGCAACGCGCGCGCATGCTGGTTAGCTCGAGCCTAGCGAGCCTTGGCGTCCGCATGGCGGGGAGGCGGGAGCTCTGAGCAAGGGCGGGGTATGCTGGCGTTTGCCCGCTAAGGGCCTAAAGCCGCCAAAATCCCGCAAAGATGGCGATCGACGTTAAATTCCTGGCCTTCAGGCGTCCAGCCAAGGCGTACGATGACCGTATCCTTGGAGGGAATAATGGCCACGAATTGGCCGTTGTGGCCGTCGGCGAGGTACATGTCCGTCGGGCAGTGCGGATAATCCCTGGCGCCTGGACCACTGGCTGGGCCCTGATTGAGCCAGAACATCGCGCCATAGTTCCGCCTGGGGGCGGACGGCGTCGGCGAGCGGGTGAAATCTATCCAGCTTTCAGGGAGAATGCGCCGACCTCCGGCTTGACCACGGTTGAGGTAGAGCAAGCCGAAACGGGCCCAGTCGCGTGCTGTGGCGTATCCGTAGGAACTGCCGACCGGAACGCCGGCTTCGTCCGGCTCGATCAAAGCGCTGTTCATGCCGAGGGGTCCGAAGAGGGCGTCATGGGCGAAGCGGTCGTAGTCTGCGGCGCTAGCGCCGACGGTCTGTTGGACGATGCGCGAGACGATGTTGGCCGTGCCTGAGGAATAGGACCAATACGCGCCGGGAGGGTGCTTTAGCGGCTGACGCGCCGCGTAGGCGGCCATGTCCCGTTCGTGAAACAGCATCTGCGAAGAATCCGATCCAGGAACGTAGTCCTCGATAAACTTCAGACCGCTGCTCATGGTCAGGAGCTGGCGCAAGGTAATCGCCGCCCGCGGGTCGCCGGGCGCTCGCCATTCCCGCACGGGCGCGGGCGCATCCAATGTCAAACGTCCGTCTCTGACCAGAACTCCCACGAGGGCGCTGGTCAGGCTCTTGGTCGCCGACCACCCGAGAAAGGGTGTTGAGACCGAGAAGCCGGGCGCATAGCGTTCTGAGAGCAGCGCACCATGGCGGACGACCAGAATGGCGCGGGTGTCGATGCGGCCACCGATGTTGGTCTCCTGAAAGACCCGGTCTACGGCCGTGCTCAAAGCGCTGGACGGCTTGGACGGGTCCTCGACGAAGGAGAAGGGCCCGGTGTTTGACGAAGGGGCTGGCGGCGTCACGGGCGCGGGGGGAGGACCTGCGTTAGACAAGGTGCAGCCGACGCCGGGCCTGAACACCGAGGTCCGGGACAGGATGGCCGGTATCGTCGCCGTCACTGTCCGGCGCGCCTGATCGACCCTGAGGTGGATGATCTGCGCCGCCGGCGCCAAAGCGTGAACATCGTCGCGCTCAGCCTCGCCGACCGTTCGGTGCATCAGAAAGACGTCAGCGCAGCCGATCTGCGCGCCCACCGCTGTCCCCACGCCCGCTACCCCGCCCCGGAGCGCAGCGGCCAAAACCAAATAACCTGCCAAGAGTGTAATGCTGATCAGCCCGGCAGCGACGATCAGCGCGATCCTCATTCGTCCCATGTGAAGCGCCACTCCCCGACACCTTATGCATCCAGTCGCATACCCTTCGGTATAGGCGCCTCTGACCCCGCACGCCACGCCCTCGAAGGGCGGGCCTTGGGAGAACTCGCCCCGCCTGCCCGAGGCTTGCGCGGTCCTTCTACCGATCTGTGAAGGGTCCGGCGAACTCCAGGCAATTTGGGCGTTCGAACCAAAGGGGCGTCCTCGGGTTTACGGCGATGTCCCGTCCATTCGACCCTTGGGAACCAAAGGCGTACGGCCACGTTCGGTGCACGCAATTTCTGTCAGGATCGCATGATTAAGGATCCTGCAGCGCGAGGTCGCAGCCTCGGTCCTCTGGCCGAGCTGTTTGGCGTAAGCAAACTAAGACGCCCGCATCCTTTTGGCGGCGAGCGTTGGCCAAAAATGAAATGCCGATGTCAGCGACCTAACGAGACGAGGAGCAGGGGATGAAGCGGCTGCCGGTGATCTTGGGCGGGGTTGTTGCGGCTGGCGCCTTGGTTCTCGCGCTGGTTTTGCTGAACTGGAACGCTGCGGTCCAAATCGTGGCCATGGGCATAAATGCGGTGCGCTACGCGTCCGCTCCAGCGGGAACTTTGACCACTGAACTGGCGAGCGGACCAACGCCCGCGACGCAGGCGATCTTCGCGCCTGCCACGCCGGCCCCCCAAGATCAGACGCCTGGCGCGACCCCCGACGACTGGCCAAGCTATAACCATACGCTCACATCAAATCGATTTTCCGGTCTGACGCAGATCAATACGGCGAACGTTGGCGGCCTGCGCGTCCTTTGCACATATGACACGGGCCAGTTTACAGGTTTCAACTCGGGCCTCATCGAGGTGAACGGCGCGCTGATCGCGGTCACAGAGTACGATATCTTCTCGATTAATCCTTCCAATTGCCGATTGAACTGGCGGGCCCATGAACATTACACGCCCGCATCGCCTCAGGGCGTGAACCGCGGCGCCGCCTATATGGATGGCCGGCTGTTTCGGGGCACTCAGGACGGGCGCGTGCTGGCCTATGATTTCCAGACGGGCAGGCGTCTTTGGCAGACGACGATAGCCGATCCGAAAAAGGGAGAATCGGTTCCTGCCGCCCCAATTGCGTGGAACGGCCTGGTTTTCGTGGGCAACGCCGGCGGAGATGTGAAGGGCGTGAAGGGGCGGATGTATGCGCTGGACGCCCGCTCCGGTAGGATCGTGTGGGAGTTTTACCTCGTCCCAAGAAGCCCTGGCGATGTGGAGCGCGGCCCGCAAGCTCCTGGCGGCCCATCGGTGTCCTCCACATGGCAAAATGGCCCCGCGACGCCGATCACCGGCGGCGCGACCTGGACTTCATACAGCCTCGATCCCACAACGGGTCTGCTCTACGTCCCCGGCGGCAACCCGGGCCCGGATTTCGCGAAAGGGATGCGCGGGGGCCCTAATCTTTATACGGGATCGGTTGTGATCCTGGACGCCATGACCGGAGCCTATCGGAACCACATCAAAATCGTGCCTGTTGACTGGCATGACTGGGACGTGTCGAGCGCTCCAGCCGTGATCACGACGGCTGGCGGTCGCAAGGTGCTGTCCGTTGCGCCTAAGGACGGCCACCTCTATGGCTTCGACCTCGCGACGAACGCCTTACTTTACCGATCCCCGGTGACCCGGGTCGAGAATGCGGACCAGCCGTTCGTCGCGGGAAAAGGCGTGCACTTCTGTCCGGGCTCGGTGGGCGGTGCAGAGTGGAACGGGCCTGCTTATGATCCGCAGACCAATCTTGTTTTGTCTGGCGAGGTCGACTGGTGCACGACGGTGAGGTTGCAAAAGCCCAAGCAGATCGAGAACACGAAGTCAGGGACGCCCTGGTCGGCGGAGGATTCCCTTAATCCTTACAACACCTGGGGCAAGCAGGATCCCTTCGGAGCCTGGGGCGGCTGGCTTTACGCCACCGACGCTGACACGGGCGTTTGGAAATGGCGCGTAAGGACCAATTACCCGATCCAAAGCGGTGTGACGCCGACGGCGGGCGGCCTTGTGTTCTTTGGGGACATGGGCGGGAACTTCTATGCCCTGGACGCCAAGGACGGGCGAAAGCTCTGGGGACAAAAAATCGGCGGCGCCGTCGGCGGCGGCGTCATCACCTACCTCGTAGACGGCGCTCAGAAGGTCGCTGTCGCCACGGGGTTGACTGAGATCCTCTGGCCGACGGAGGTCACCACAGCAAAGGTCTCCGTGCTCGGCATTGGTCCTGGCGCGCCCTAGTGCGCCTTCGGCTAGGGCGGATCCAGGAAATCATACACGTTGACGCTGGAGGGGATGGTCGGGCGCTCGAGCACTTCGGGGTGGGCGAGGGTGCGCTGACCGTCGCCATAACCGGCGCGCCAATGGTCCTCCATGGCCTCCCGTGAGAACACATAGTCCTTGGACTGGCCTTCATAGGCTTGGGAGCGGTATATCAACTCCACGATGTTATAGACCGCAGGATCAGACACCTCGGCCAGCATCTTGGCTTCTGGCAGGCTCGCGAACTCCGGCGGGATCTGCGACAGGAAGGTGTTAAACGCCCCGCGAAGGCGCTGAGCCTGACGGAATTCGTCCGTCACCGCGCGGGTTCGGCTCGAGAACTGGATCTCCTTCATCCGCACAGCGACCTCGGTCATGTCGCCTGGCATCGGTCCACGCGAACTCCATAGGTCGACCTGAAAAATGAGCGTATCGAGGCCGGTCCGCTCCGACAGAACCCAGCTCAACGGGGTGTTCGAGACCATGCCGCCATCCCAGTAGGGCTCGCCATCGATCTCGATCGCTGGAAATCCGGGCGGCAGGGCTGCGCTGGCCATCACATGCTCTACACCGATCCGCCTCTGGTTATTGTCAAAGTAGGCTAGGTTCCCAGTGCGGACATTCACAGCGCCGACGCTCAGTCTCACCTCTTTGCTGTTGATCCGGTCAAAATCAATCAGGCGCTCAAGGGTGAGACCCAAGTCCTTAGTCTCATACCAGCTTGTGGCCGCCAAGGTGTTGCTTGGCTGGAGCGGCGGCGGGGGGATCCTCGGCGTAAAAAATCCTGGGACCCCGCCCATCAGGGCCTCGCCGGCCGCGATCTGATTGAGGAGGCGGTGGGCGATCTCGCCCGGAAGCAGGCTTGACCAGAAGCCGCCGGCGCCGACCGGTTGGACGCTGACTGTCTCCCAGAAGGCCCGTAGCTTGGCGACCCTTTCCTTTTCGGGATTGCCGGCGATTATGGCGCTATTGATTGAGCCAATCGAGATGCCTGCAAGCCAATTGGGTTTGATTCCGTGCTCGACCAGGGCTTCATAGACGCCCGCCTGATAGGCGCCGAGAGCGCCGCCGCCCTGCAATAACAGGGCCGTGGTTCCGAATCCTTGCCCGCCCAGGGGCGTGGTCGCGCGTTGGACCTTCAAGGGGGAGAGGGATCTATGAATGTCTCTGCGCCGCAATATCTCAATCCAACTATTTAAGGCGAAGGCGCCCTGCGCCAGCGCAGAATTGTCCATAAGCAGAAAGCCCGGAAGCTCCGAAAGTTCCTATGAGGCGGGGCATCGCCGGATCGCGCTCCGGATCCGGCGTTCAGGAAGCGGTTCAGGCTAAGCGGTCGCGGACGGGGATCTTTATGGGATCTGGCGCTTCGGCCCAGAGGAAATGCGCCTTAGGGGCCCGCATCGGGAACTCTCGTCGGGAATTTCTCCTTTCTACTCATCCGAGGATCCTTCCCTTTTTTGATGAAGGCAAACGAAATGAAGATCGTCGTGTCAGAGGTCAGGGGCGGCTGGACCGTGCGAGACGGCTACACGCAAGGCCCGTTCTCAAAGGAGCGCGCGATCGACTTGGCCCAAGGAATGGTCGCGGCCCTGCGCGAACATTCCGATGAGCCTGTGGAGTTGGTGATCGACGGCGAGATCGTTCGGGCCTCTGCCCCGAAATAGTCCGGCCGAGCGCCGGTCGCGAACGCGCGAGCATCTGCCTCTAGAGATGGCCGCGGCTTTATCCTCAAAAGCCCGCTTGCCTCCTTCAGCGCAGCAAATGATCTTGGCCGCGGGCGCGGGTCCCAGCACGCCAACACAGGGTGGTTCACGCGCCAAGCCGCCGAACCCGGGGCCTTTGGTGCACGCTCTTTAGAGGAGGCGGAGGTTTGACCCCTCTATTCCTCCCGGCCCAGGGCATGGCCAAGCTTGCAGTGGCGAAGCCATACTCAGATAAATAAGGACGATCACTGGTCCGCCAACCTACCGGTGCGCAGGATATCGCCTCGAGATGACGGGTGAAGAGATCGAGGCGACAAGCAGCTGCGCAACACTGCGCGAGCCGGGCGGGGACGTCTCGCCGACGTTGCTCCGGCTGATGGCTGATCACTCAACGAACGTCACCCTGGTTGTTGGGAGACCAGATTTTCACATTGTCTACGCAAACCGTGCTGCGCATAAGGCGGCGCGGATTGAGCGGGCCGATCTTACCGGCGCTCTGGCGACGGCAGCGTTCGCCTTCCTGGATCCTGCCCTGATGGCGACCCAAACCCACGCCGAGGTGGAGGTCGCTGACGAGCAGAGCGGCGCGCGGGCCTGGTGGCAGGTCTCATACGTCGCTTTGGATCGGGCTGACGTTGGCGTGTCTGGCGTGCTCATTACGGCGGCGGACATCACCCAATACAAAACCCAGTCAGCGCCGGGGCCCAGGGCGGACGACCCCCGACCCGCGAAGACCACCCAGCGCGACAACGAGGACTGGCTGCGCGCCGTCCTCCTGCAAATCCCTGCGGCGATCTTCATTGTGGAGCCGCCAGACGGGAGGATGACGTTCAAGAGCCGGATCCTTGATGATGTACTCGGCAACCCGGATACCGATCTGGCGTCAGCGCGAGACCGGCTCCGGGGATGGGCCGTGCATAAGGACGGCACACCCTACGAGCTCTCAGAGTACCCGAGCCGGCGAGCCTTGTTCTCCGGTGAAACCGTGCATGCCGAACCCATGGTTTTCTCCCGTGGAGACGGTCGGCTGATCGACCTTGAGATGCACGCTGGCCCGGTTCACAGCGACAGCGGCGAGATCATTGCGGCCGTCGCGGTTGCGATGGACGTTACCGAGCGACGCCTCGCCGAGGCGCGGCAGGCCTTCTTATTCACTTTACAGGATGCCTTACGCGCCCTGAGCGAGCCCAGGGAGATTCTCAGCACCGCCGCGTCTCTGCTCGGCCGGCACCTCGGAGCGGGACGGATCGGCTACGGCCAGCTGCAGTCTGATGACCAAACCGTCGTCGTCACCAACGGCTACGTCGACGGTGCAGAGCCCGTCAACGGGGCGTTCTTGCTGAGTGAGTTCGGTCCCTACCATGAAGCTCAGATGCGTTCCGGGAAGACGATTGTTTACGAGGATGTTCTTGCGGACGATCGGGGCGCGCGTCATATCGGGCTTGAACTCGGCACGCGCGCTCATGTGTCCGTGCCGCTGGTTCGCAATGGCCGCTATATCGGGTCTTTGTACGTCACCCATTTCAAACCCTATCGCTGGGACCCAGCGGATATCGCTCTGATCGAAGAGGTGGCGGCGCGGATTTGGGACGCTGCGGAGCGAGGGCGAGCTGAAACCAGACTGCGGGAGAGTGAAGAGCGGCTGCGCCTTGTCATGGAGTCGACCGGGCTTGGCTCGTGGGAATATGACGCCATCACCAAAAGAACGATCCGCTCGGTGCGGCACGACGAGATTTTTGGTTATACAGCGCCGATCAGCGACTGGAGTTTTGAAAGGTTCAAGGCGCACATTCCCGAGCTCGATCAAGACCTGGTCGAGACGGGATTTCGCGCGGCAATTGAAAAGGGCGATGACTGGGACCTTGAGTGCCGAATGGTGCGGGCGGACGGCTCGCAAGGCTGGCTGCAGGTGCGTGCCCGCCCTTACCGGGATGTCACTGGCCAGGTTGTGCGACTGATCGGCACCATAGAGGACGTGAGCGCACGTAAGCAGGCCGAGCACGCCGTGATTGAGACGGCTGAGAGGTTCGAAGCCTTCGCCCAAACCATGCCCAGCATGGTTTGGACATCCCTGCCTGATGGCCAGATCGATTGGTTCAATAATCGGGTCTCAGAATACTGCGGTATACCTGCAGAAGAGATGAAGCCCAATGGATGGGCTCCAGTTCACCCTGACGATATCGAATTAGCGACCAAGCTTTGGCTAAGTGCTGTTGAGTCAGGTGAGCCATTTTCGACAGAATACAGAATACAGCGCCGTGATGGTATGTTTAGATGGCATGTTACGCGCGCGATACCCATAAGATCCGCCGA
>Ga0209611_10014779_pt1 | contig 10338 bp, 5 predicted proteins | sample S1TSphgellanicum_3_FD_187693 | JGI IMG/M metagenome (GOLD analysis project Ga0209611, IMG submission 187693) | Host-associated microbial communities from peat moss isolated from Minnesota, USA - S1T2_Fc - Sphagnum magellanicum MG (SPAdes) (version 2) | ecosystem: Host-associated > Plants > Peat... | reverse complement strand
ATTAAGTCATAACATGTTTCCAATTATGGTGCATTAATAGTTGTCAACTCACATAATTTGTGGAGTCATAATGTTTATTAAATGTGGCATGTGTAAATTTTACAAGTTTTGTATTTATGCTTGTACCATTTATATTTAATAATGTTTTTGACAAAATTTTAAAACTTGGTGAAAGAAAAAGGGAAATTCAAAAGTTACAAAGTTTTTTAATAAAAAAATGGGCCCAAGTTGCCACATCCTAAGGGGAAAAAGTCTCAATTCACCACATGTACATACAAATTTCAACAAATCGCCCATTTATAGGAATAATCCTAACTTTTTTACTTCCCCCTTTGAATTGTAACCAAATTTGGCTAAGTCCTCTTGTGCATGATTACCACCCCACCTAATTCACACATTTGGAAAAAAAACATTGGTGTTTACGTTATTCATTTTTAGGTGATTAAATAAATGCCAACTATTGCATCAAGGTAAATATCCCTAGTTTGTTGTGAAAAAATATTGATCATGTTAATATTGTGAGTTGGTTTCACCACAAGTTTTAATATTTATCACAATACCTAACCTTGTTAGGCATTAATTGTTGAAAATTTTGAAAAATATTTGCATGTCATGCCAAGAATATATATATAATCTTAAACACATTAGCTTTATTGTTTGATATGATGTTGAATTGTAATTTTTTATAAAAAAATTGCCAAATGCAAATGAAAAAATAAATAAAACAACTTGTTACCAAACTAGGCTAGGTACTAAAATACATGAATTGAAAATATGCTAAACAAATATGTATGTGTGCATCAAATTAGAAAAAATATATGACTTTTTGAAGTATTTAAAGTTTGTGTTTCATTGGTACTTTTAACACAAGATTCATTAGAAAAAATCATGTCGTATGTAATTAATCATTTTGTAATTGTACATAACTAGTTGTTGTTTATAACTAGATTGGTTATGTTTGGAACTACAAAATTGACAACATGTAATTTTTGGGTTATATGATAGTGTGTAAAGCTAACATGTAATTATGTACAAAATGAAGACATGTTATAAAAATAATGGCTTAAACTAATATATACATACTTAAATTAATATACCTAAGATATATATATGTTAGCACATTAACTAGCTACCTTAAACTTAATAGTTTAAATAATAATATAATAATATAATAAATTAACATATCATACAATTAACTATAGATACAATAATGATAATAATATTATTACTTATTAGTTGTTATGACTTGTAATAATTAGTATAACTAGTAGGTATATTATGTTAATACAACATTCTATCTATTAGGTAATAGTTGCAACTAAGATGCCATGTGTTGACATCCTATCAACCTTAAGTTGAATGATTTACATATCATGAAATAATTAGCTGAAACCATGGACACATGCCACAATACAATAGGGGTTCATTTTAATTGCACACATTTGCATATCATATATGCAATTGACCCTCCTTGAATACATTGGATGAAAATGTATAATGATATTAATTATATATACATTTCAAGTATGAAATGTCATATGTAACTAAAAGTTGCATGAAATTGTGTGCAACTTGTCTGAAAACCTTATAACAATTTTTAGTTGCATGTGTCACTTGTAACCAAAAATTAGTTGCAAACGATAATTGCAAAAGACTAATTTTCTTTTAGTGATTTTAAAAAAAGAAATGAATTAGTATTGGAGCTTTTTGTTGCATGTTATTCAATGACAACTTTACAATGAAAATTATTATCTCATGATATATTTGCATCACATCTACCTAGAGGTGATCTTAATCATTCAACACATCAACTATTCAATCATTTAAAACCACCAATTCAGTTGAACAAACAAATAGGTACTTACAATAATAAGAAGAGGAAAATGAGGTTCGAATTGAATTTACATTTGTTGGCCAAAAACTAATTTCAAACTAGCAATCAACCATGGATTTCAATTGAATATGACAAGCTATTATATTATAGTTATTTTTTTCATGATTGTGATAAGCTTTCATCATATGTATAAGTGTTTTTGCTCTTGTAAAACCATTACAACCAATAGTACAATGTTGGTATTTCTAGTAATTTGGGAACATGCTTTGGATATAAATGGATTCAAAGTCATATTTTATTTTTAACAATTAAATAAATGAAGGATTGCATTTTAGCTTCAATATATAATTTAAAATATCCAAATAGAGCACACTTTTAGTGCTTGTGAGCCTTAGATTAAATCACCACAATAATAAACATTTCACTCAAATAAAATTATTTTTCAAAATGGCAAATTTGAATTGATCATTTATTTTATAATATATACATGCTTTGGAAGATGCCCAAGTAAGTTAACAAAGGAGTTGACTTTTATTATGGTAAAAGAGATCCATTTCAAAGTTGAAATTTCTTGTCACATAGTGACTATGGTAGTTGACCATGCTATTGCACATTTGAGAACATATTTTAATATATTGGTCTACATGACACAAATGTGTTTATTGCTAAAATTTTCATATATAACACCTATCCTATGTTGGACACAAATCCAAATTTTAGAATGTGTACATATGATACATATGTGAAAATCTATCACCTATAATTTATTGATTTAATTGATAAGATACAATTAATCCAAGTAGAAGGAACTACCAAAGTTGCTAACATAAAGATTTAATCAAATTGAATTTAAATTAAATTGAAGAGAAATGGGATGCAAATTGGTGTAGAGGGTATTAAAAATTTGCTCATGACTATGTAGTATGGTGTTACGAAAATTGTGAAAATATGCCTCTCCATTCCTCTTTACTTGGAAATGGGCTAAAAAAATCTTAATTTATATTTGTACAAAAGAAAATCTATGATTCAACCTAAAGTTATCTTACTTAAATTAGTTTTGATGAATCATCATCATTGGAATTAGAAACATAAAAAAGATAAGAACAAAATTAACCAAATATATGTCATGTCTTTTGAACTTTTACTAAATAATGGTCATTCTTTTATATGTTCAAATAGATTATTTACATTGTTGCTTATCTACTAGTTAATAACAAAATTGTCCACTATGCAAACAATGTAATGAAAAACTATGTTCACATCATAACATTTAACCAAGCTAAAAGGTGCATTATCCATCTATTTCTTTTGAAGTTGTTCTGCAAAGGCTCTACGGACCTTTCCTTTGAACCATTTATAGAATGGAAAGTAAGTATGAAGAAGTTTGAAAATAGTAGGACCATTGAAAAATACATATTAATATATAAAGTCAAAGTAAAGGAAGTTATCTACATGAAACAAGGTTATATAAAACAACAATACAAATGTAACTTAACCAAATGTTAACTTCATTAATATAAAAAAAGTCCAAAATATGCACATACACCTAAAACATTAATAAACATATTTTTTCAAATTTTAGTATTGAGGTCAAAGGATTGAAACAAAATTTAAAAAAAAAAGCCTTACACCTTATCATATTAAGAAGACCCATTCTAATATCCGGTAAATTGCACTGCTTATTATATATTTATCTTAAAATGAACTTTCAAATTTTCCGACCTATAACGCTCTAGGTAAGGCCTTGGTTTAGCGTTCAAGTTTTGCTCGTATTCTTGCTCATTGCAACCTTTCATCACCAACTTTTGTAAGGAAATATAAATAGAGACAATGCAACTCATTACCTTTAGTCTAATCAAGACAATTTGAGATATAATCTTCCAACATAATCTTGTTCAGTCCACACCATAATCTTAGTTAATCATGTTATGAATTGAAGCTATCATTTTAGAACATCTTTTGACATACTTTTACATCCTTGTTTATGTTCATTGTTCATGCATGGCTAGAATTACACCTCGACTTGTTTTGCTATCAATGTATGGACTAATATCCTCATTCTTCTAAGACCAATGTTACTTGCATAGATATTACAATAAAGGTTGAACCAATTCCACTTACAAGGCGCTTGCAAATTTTATTACTAGCCTTTTTGTCAAGAAGACAACACAAACCCGCAAACCTGACCAACAAAAAGTTTGTGCAATGGATATTAATCTCTATACTCTATATCTCTATGATCTTCTATTGAAGTAGCAAGTGTGTGTGTCTATGTATAGCTTCTTTCCAAACACAGTAAGATAGATTGAGATTGTAGTTGTGAGAAAAATCAGGTGTGATTTTTATGTGCACTTTGTAATAGCAGTTTGAGTGATAAATACAAAAATATATTATTGCTACAGATATTTGATGCTGCCTAGAAATGAGCATTGTGAGAACCCAAATTGCTGCTCTTGCCGAAAACCAAAATTTCACTACAAGTATTGGTTTCTGGAAATGGGGAGGTACAACTAACTGCCTGAGACCACAGGAGATGGACACCCATCACCATTTTCCAAACAAGCACAATAGTGGTGTGAGACAGACATGCTTCTTAGGTAATGAATGCTTGATGATTTACTCAATAGTTCTGGAATTAGGAATGTTTGGAAAACACTTGAATGCAATTGAAATTGCAGGATCATTGAAATTGAAATGTTGAATGTTGCATACAGATATTTTTTATCCAAGGAAATGGTGCAAGGGGTATTATTCTCTCTTGAAACATAGTGTTTGACAGCTTAAAGAACATAAAAAATGCAAGGGAATTTTTATCTGGAAATCATCAAGTGCCACCAATGTTTGTCTCCTTTATCTGATCTCCTAGCAGCTAATTGAACCTCTTGAGATTATACCTCCATGGATGGAGTGCATCAAGATTTGAAACTATATGTTTGCATGCAGGGCTTATAAGCAATTGATCAACATCCGGTAAAAGGGTTTAGTTAAGAGTGGTACACAATTGTTTTGTGTGAAAATGGATTCATAACAGTGCTTGGATGGTAGGTTGCAAAACTATTAGCTCTCTGGATCTTGAGCAGGGCAACTTCTGGAAGCTTCTGGATACAGCAATGGGATCAGAGAAGCATAGCCAAGCCGAAAGACACAAAAGAAATTTAGTTTCACCCAGATGTAAAACCCCAGGGTGATAAACAATTTTTTTCCTGAAAATAGCTTGGTCTATAATTTTGATGAACTTCTCAACTCAACTTTACTTCATGATTTTGGAATGAACAAAAGTGGATAATGAGAGTTTTGACATTGTACACAATGAACATGGAAATGCACTCATCTTTTGTGACATGACCCATCACCTATGACTAAATTGAGAATTTTACTTCTACAAGAGACTCAGCTGCCATTGCTGGAATTTTCAAAAGAATTTGTCTTTCTCTTCAGCATCAAGATCTCTCTCAATCTGCCATGAAGGATACCAACCTTTCTGGTTCATTACTATTGTGTGAACTAAACTTCTTATGGACTTCAGGTTCCAGAAGGAGAGGAAGACAGAAAGAAGCCAACCCATTATCACCAAATGTTTGACAACAGAAGAATGGATGTTAATTTGGGAACTGCAGTTCTAAACCTGTTGAAAAAGATAAACAATGAGTGCTGGAAAGAGGAACTTATGAGCCTTTGGGTCTACCATAGTTTGTGTATAAGTAAATGACCTGTCAGAGATTTCATAGTGTAGTTGGAGTTCACCTTCTATCTGTAAGATTCACTCCTATGTCAGGAGGCAATCTTACATCTTAGGCAGGGCTATTAGATTACGTAAGGGCCCATGGGTGTTCTTCCTTGTCTGACATGGTCATTATATGTGGTAAGCCCCTTGGATGAGCATGTTTCACAATTCAGTGCTGCTCTCAGCTGCTGCCTTGGGCCAGCACCTCATTAATGCTGAAACTCAGCATGTAATGCACAAGGTTTGAGAGTAATTATAGTAGTTGTACAGGTAGGAGCAGTGAAAATATATGTAGGAGCGGTGGAAGCAATTGGGAGAAAGGAAAGAGGAGGTCAAAACAGGATGAAACTCAGTTTACCACAAAAAATTGGTGCTTTTCTGAGTTTCACCCCCCTGTTGAATGCTAATGTATTCTTTTGCAAGCTTTTTTTTGAATCTCACCCGATTTTGGACCAAACTCAGGGTTTTCCTGATGACTTCATGGAAAACTCTATTGCAATCAGAAATCTTCACAACTAAACTGATGGGAGTGGGGAGAAAAAAACATCAATCCTGTTGAATCTGCCACCCGAGACCTTGATGTCATAGAATGGTCTAGCACTTGCCAATTATGTTGGGTGTCACCTGGCTCACTCTAGTGGGCTCACCTGGCACTTCACCCAACATAACGGGCAGGGGCTTTGACCATTTCATAGTATGTATTCTCTCAGAGTGGTAAACAATTACAACAGACATTAATTACTAGGTTAATATTGCCAGCTCCAAAACTACCAAACTTAAATTCTATGGAATTGATCATCATTCATCTGGTGTCCACTGAGTAGAGTATATATCAAACAAAGTAGTACTCTTGATCGGGAAGGTTTCAGGATGCTTTTTAATGGAGCCTGCTTTGGAAAATTGTAGATTTATGTTATAGTGTGGTAGAGGGATAGCTCACACATCCATGGATGTACCAGATTGAGTTCCGTTGCTCCCATATGACCACCTGCCTTCCTTCCTCCACAACATTTCCCTGTCCCCAACCCCAATTTTTTTTCAAAAAACAATTAATTGCCTTCAACAACCCCGTAGTGTTAAAGAACCATCAAAACAGACATCAAATTTCTTCAAATTTTACACAGTCAGATCCTTAGACTTCCACTACTTGTTCCTTGTCTCTCAAGGACTTTGATCTGATTTTTGGGCTCAGGAAGAAATTGATACTTATTTTCTCATGGATTTCAATCAGGTTCTTGAGCTCAGGAAGGAGTTGATACTTAATATCCCACAAATTTGCAGAAGAAAAATATTCCTTGTTTGCAGAAACTTGTGTTGTGAATCCACCCAATTTTGGTTGTTGGGTGGATTTGGATCAAATTGAGAATTCTCTAAGTAGTGAAGAATCCTATAGCTATGGATTGGTTACAAAATCAAGAAAAGATCGATCTTGTTTACAACAGATGCAGCGATGATTTTCCAGTCAAGCAACTGTGGATTTTGATTCATGATCAGATGTGGGGCACACCTTCTGATCATACAGAGTTAACAATCCTGCTCAGGAACAAAAATATTCCTTGTTTGTAGAAATTTGTGTTGTAAATCTTTTGGTTGTTGCATGGATTTGGATCAGATTGAGAATTTCTTTAAGTGAAGGTCTAGGGTTTGAGGGTAGCTATGGATTGGTTACAAAATTGAGAAAAGATTGATCTTGTTTGTGATTGATGCAGCAATGATTTTCCAGTGAAGCAATTAGCAACTTATATGGATTTTGATTCATGATTGGATCATGTGGCACACCTTCTGATCATACAGAGTGTAACAATCCTCCTCAAGAACACATCTTGGCTTTGATGAGCTCCTGATGCGCTGCACGTCATCGTCACTGATCCCTATCTGCTGGCTGGTTTTGAAGTCTTGAAGAACTTCTTCCAAAGCAGGAACTTGGGCCTGAATTGCAGCAACTCCTGAATCTTCCTGTAAGGGTTGTTGTAGCTGTTGTCCCCATGAGCTAGTTCCATAGCTGCAGTCCAGCGTCAATCCCATTGCACCTGATGGCAGTAGCTGGGTGACTTTGTTGATGAATACATCCATGGAAAGCTTCCTGTCTATGAAGGAGTGTAAAACATCTACAAGTCGGGCATCTTTTGCTGTTCCTCCCTTGTAGCATCTCCATTTCCCTTTTGAATCTGCAAATAATCAAAAGATTGGATACACTACAACAAATATCAAGCTGCAAACAGCAACAGTAAACTGCTTGAACTGCTGCTCATAGTCATGAAAGCATCTTCAATCAGCAGGTTCGGAAATGACATTACATCTGAAGAAGAAGAATTATGGTGGAGAAAACATAGATACATACATGCATGCATGCATGCATGAAGGAGGAGAAAAATGGAAAAATCTGCTAGTACCTGCACAAACCGCAAGCATGGCATCAAGATCGCCGAATTTAGAGAGTGCTTCGTTGAAGAGCTGCCACCTGACTTCCAGATGTCGCAGCACTGACTAAGATCACAAAGCAAGATTTAGGGTTTAGGCATAGTGGTCATGAGCAACCTCAAAACGTAGAATGGGAACCACCGCGAGTCTTGGATCAGAGATTGTGAGGAAATCAAAACTAGCGCTGCTGCTGCATTGGACTGAGTACCTTCATCTCCGTTCTGAGTCTCAAATCTTCGCCTCCGGCAGTTCCTCCTGTTTCCATGCCAGTAGAAGAAGAATGATCACCATGGACATTTTTATCGTTGTTGTGGCCAGCAAGAATGGGCGAGTCGTCTAATTCGTGGCCAAGTTCGACTCGGGAATGTTGGTGACAGTGCTGGAAGAAAGCTGGACTATAAGAGCAGTTGAGAAGCTGGCGAATGGCTGCACCCATTGCAGCACGCCCTCCTCCTCCTCTTCCTCCTTTGGGTTTGGCATGAATAACGTCCTGCACTGCAAGATCTGGTGCACGTCCTGCTGCTTCCAGCTGATCTCCAGCTCCCGGAAGACTATACGTGGTGAAGTAGGAGCTGGGACTCATAGGCCGAGTACGGACGCCCTGCATCGAGGTGGTTGCAACAGGACTAGTACAGTTCATTGATGCCATTCCCATCGCGCTAAATTCCAGAAGCTCAGCAGCTGCAGAACGTTTGGGTTCTAATCCAAGTCTAGTTCCCAATTCTTCACCTTCAATCATCTGCCAAGCCGAGACTCCTCATGCAAATCACAAAATCACAATGGGGAATTGCACAAACTCTAGAATCATAATAATAATAATAATACAGATTGGCAGTACCTACTAGTTGATGAGAGATAATCATCACAATATGATAATAATAATGCACACAGACTCCAGACGTGTACTACTCTCTTAAGGCGCACAATAACAAGCAAGCAAACAAACAAACAAACGGAACGGTCCCAACAACCAGTGCACCTAATCTCATGAGAGACACGGTAACAAAAGACACAACAACAAAGTAAAGCTGCAAACTGTACAGATAGATCACCACAAACATGTTCAAATCCTCTTAACTAGTGATCCTGAGACAATAGAATAAAACAACAAAGCAAATCCTCAAAAAGACTTCAACCCAAAATCCATCAATGAGCTCCAATGAAAAACTGAAGCTGATGATCTCCCGAGAACGAAAGTTGTACAAAAGAGCTTTGGATACTAGAGTCGAGATTGGAAATGGCGGCAGTTGCAGAAGTAGTCCTGATATTGTTATTCGTTCAGGGAAAAAGGAATCAAGAAGCTCTGGAGGCAAAAAATAAAAATCAAGGGAAGTAAGTAGTATCAACAAACAAACACAAAAACAGCAACAAAAGATGTATTGTTTTGGCAACAGGAGAGCGAGGAGCACTTGAGAAGCAAAGAAGAGGAGGAGGAAGAAGAGGGTTCCTAACTGTACATCATAACTGCACACACACTACTGACACACCATCATCATCCATGCTTTTTTCTTGTTGGGAGGTTGCTCAAGAGCATCATCATCCATGCTTTTTTCTTGTTGGGAGGTTGCCTAAGAGAATCTCCAGCCAGCATTTGCTCCTCTATTCAGTGTTTTATCACATCTAAGCACTTGGAAGTAATTGTTTTCCCCTCCACACTCATAAACACTGAAAAGCAACACGCCATAAGGGATTAGGGTTTAGGGTTTAGGGTTAAAATGCTCTAACCAGGGTTAATCCTAACAGGCGACCAATGAAGAGTAGTAGTCATTTTTATTGGCTTTGCCTTGGTACCAAGGGCAAGGAGATTGTGTTTAGATTCATTATAGAGTATAGTAGCTTTATGGATTTTGGCCCCTAGGTAATAATAATAGGTCTAATTTTTATTATATGAAGATTTTTGAAATATGATTATTTTGGCTTTTGTTGAAACTTGAGATTAGTTATTATAGAGTTATAATATATCTCGAAGGATTTTGGTTTCTTTTAGAGGATTTTTTTTTGAAGATTATATTTTTGCATGGTGAAATATTTGAGTTTCCATAATTCGTCTTTTTGCCTTAAGATCCTTTTTAAAATGTAAATGGCAAGGCCAGGGTGTGACACACCCCTGTGGCTCTTTCAGCTAGGGGCATTGTCCAGTCTTTCTTTTTTTGGGCAAAAAAATCGCAAATGGCGAAACTCCTCAAATTCCGCTCTTTCTCAAATAAGAATTCACACCACTCGCCTCTATTTTGGGGGAGTGTGTGTTGCTACCAGTCTGTCTACTGGCTACAATTTTAATGATCCTGTATAAAAGTGTCGCCAGTTAAGGCGAAATCTGTCTGGGGATACTCGCCAGTATGGATACAGTACAAAAATG
>Ga0209611_10014777_pt1 | contig 10339 bp, 9 predicted proteins | sample S1TSphgellanicum_3_FD_187693 | JGI IMG/M metagenome (GOLD analysis project Ga0209611, IMG submission 187693) | Host-associated microbial communities from peat moss isolated from Minnesota, USA - S1T2_Fc - Sphagnum magellanicum MG (SPAdes) (version 2) | ecosystem: Host-associated > Plants > Peat... | reverse complement strand
TAAAAAAAACTGGTTTAGTGCAAATTTAAACCTTAATAAGGATCAAAGGCGATTCAATATCTGATTTGAAATGGGCCCCCAAAAAGCAAGTTGAAGTAAATATTTCATTGAGAAACTGTAATATGTTGGCAACTTTGACTCTAAAATCATATTATTTGTAGAAATGTTGACATTTTCAAAATAAAATAAAATTCAGAAAACAATTTTTTTGAAGGGGAAATAAAGGTTTTGGAACATTCAAGAATATTCCATTTTCAACATTGAATCTTCAAAATTAATTAATTACTTGACAAAGATGTGTTGGAGCTATACCGTACACATCAAAGGACATGAGAAAATTTTCCATACAAATATAATGAAATGTTTCATGTCCATCCAATAGACCATTTTTGCCACCATGTACAAATGTATCATCTCAAACAAGGTAGATGAACAATTTAATTCACTCTAATCCAAAAATCATATTATTCAAGCTAGAAAATAGTTTCAAGTGCCATCTATTTCAAACTATTTTCTTGCTAATTTTGATTTCAATAAATTTTTTTATTCATGGTTAGTGTGGCTTGTGACATTGAACACATATCGGGATATGGAATGAATTTTGAAAGGGCAAATGGTACACACACACATCCTAAGTCTGAAACAAAACTCCCAGTAAATTTTCAATATTTGATTCTCACTGAAATACCAATGACCAAATTACTCAAAGTTCAATGTCTTGTGCACCTTAGGTCAACCCGTATTCATCAAGGGCTGTCCAACATTACCAAGAACATGGTTTGGGAGATCTCAATGTGAAAAAACCAGAACAAGAAAAACAAAACAAGTAAATTACCTTCATTACTAGATGGGTTCGTATTCTGATTTTAATTCTCTATCTCAAACAATTTGCACAAAAAGCTGAAGATAATACAGTATTAATCATTCTTTAGAATGTATGTATCCATAGTACATACTACATCCTCATGATTTAAAATATCAGGAAAAGCACAAAAATTTTCATTTTCAGAGTCCAAAAAAAAATTCCAGCTAATGACTGAAGAACCCCGGGAAGAAGAAAAACCACAGAAGGGAAGAACTTGAATGAAGAACAATAAAACTGGCAGTATAAACAGCAAGTGACAGTCCTATCAAGTAGAAACAGAAAATGCAGTGTCTGTGTGCAATCACCTCATCCCCTGCCTTGCAACCCATGATTTGTATGAATCAGCTAGAACAGACTGCAAACAAACCAGACATAATGTGGTTGAGGAGAATGGCTCTTGCCTTCAGGACTAAACTAAGCACACAAATTGCACTGTCTGTGGAACAAAGTCAATGGTGCTGTGTGTGTGATTGCAAAATATTCTGCATATCTGCATATCTGTCAATTGGAGAATGTCAAGGGCTTCCTGGGAGCTTATAGTGTGTACAGCTCCACCATACAGGTCTCTCTCAAGGCTAAAAATACACATGAAGCTGTTCCTTGAATTGCAGATGTGTAGACCCTACCCATCACTAGAGCGTCAGAAAGCTGTGATAGCTGTCAATACTTGAGCCTCTGGAGCTTCCTGTTACTGCTGTCAGCTGTTGGTACAGCCAATGTCATAGACAGTAGAACTCAGAAAGTAACTGGTCACAACTGTCTCAGCTGTACAGCCCCAAGATCTGCACAGGTGTAGCATTGTTCATTAGCATCTCAAAAGCTGAATGATCATTTGAAGGTGCCAAAGTAACAACCAACTACCTTAACACCCAATTGATGCTGGAACAAGTTTTTGGTATATTAATCCCAAATATGAGATGGTGAAATAAGGTGCCATATTGAAGGAACAAAGTTATATTGCTAACCTTTCATGAAAGCAGTGTTTGACTACTCTCACTTGTGATGCCTCTTGTGGTTGCTGTAGTGCTCTTTGTCAGCAAACCCCTCCTCATGATGATGCCGTTTCCTGTGCTTTTCTTTCTTTGCATCCCTGTGACTCTGGCGTTTTTCCTTTCTCCTGTGGCGCTCCTCCCTCCTCCTACTTTTCTCTTCCTTGAGTCTTGCTATTACAGCAACTGCCTCTTGGACTGTTGTCACTTTATCTGGCAAGTTTGTTCGTTCCTTTGGGTCATCTGCCACTGGTTGAGTAGGAACAGGACCCCCAACTCCAATACCATGTTTCATCCAGGCTGGTTGTACCATGGCACGGCCTCTGCCAACAGATGCAGAGGAAAGCAGTTGGCTGGAAATGCCAGCCTGCAACTTTGATGGTTGAATAGGTGCCTGAGTCTCCTTCTGCATAGGCCCTTTGCCTCTAGTGGGACTCCTGATTACATTATCAAGGTCTTCCTCCTCGGGCAACAACTCATACATCTTATCACCTGAAGAATAGCACTCTTTCTTCAAATGGCCATGGCCACCACACCGGGTGCATTGTACATTGTATATAGCCTCCAGCTTGAGCTGTACACACATAAAGCAAATCAGCAAGCCTTGACTCATGACCAACATGTTCAACCTAGAATATTGCAATTCCAATGTGAGCCAAAATTGCATAACACAAAGAAGCCCACTCATAATAGTAGTCTTGCTCATGACCCTAATGCACCTAATGAAGCAGCAACTGCAACACCTGATGATTGGTTTCAAATGGCCAAACAACCACTCTGCAAAGCCACTGGAATCATGACAGTGCTGGATGTGAAGACTGTAGTCACCTTCTGTGGTTCTTGCCATGGAGGACGTGAAATTTTCTGTTCCAGCTGCACATTGTTTGGATCTAAATCCTGACCGTTCCCCTGGTTCACGTATTTCATAGAGCAGGCCACCTTGGTACTTCCATCCTCTTCCACCTTCACTGAAATGACTTTCACCCAAACCTGGTCTCCCTCACCAGCAACAGATGCCAGTGCCTGCACTTTGGCTTCCTCAGTATCTTCCTTCTTTGTAACCTGAATATTTGATGAAAATGCAGAAAATTGCACAGAAGAAAACACCAATCAAGAACCAGATGCAGAGTTGCAGGAAAATACACTGTACAATCTCCTGCATACCAACATCATCCCATGTTGACTTTTCTATGGTGCAGGACACTGCTCCAAGAGAACAAAACATACAGGGATGTGAGGAAGTGAAACAGAACCTCATGGTCGCTGACTTGAGAAAGATGAACAAGCCCATGGTTCCGGTAACCATCAAAACGCACAAAAATTCCAAAGGGTCGAATGGAGTGGACTGTTGCTCTGTGTATACTGTTGAGTGCAGGAGCAGTTGGCAAATCCTGGCCTCCTCCTCGATCCCGTCCTTTTTGCACAGGCCTCCTTCTATCAATATCAGCATCTTGGCTCTTCTGGAGATCACCAGACTCACCATCACCATACCAAGGCCGACCAGTTTGACGACCACTGACATTCTCATCTCGATCATCCAGTCCCTGTTGCCCTCTTCTGTCTCTGTCTCTGTCTCGTCTACTACTATAGGAACTCTGCATGACATCCCCCACTGTGTCTTTTCTTTCATGTCCACCACCAGGTCTAGAGCTAAAGTAATGTTCATCCCTTCGAACAACATGATGATAGTCTGCAGCTCTTGAACCCTCATCTCTGGCTCGATCCCTATCTCTATCCCTGTCTCTTAGCTGGCTATCATTCCGCTGTTGTTTTTCCACATCTCTGTAAAACCCTCTCTCTCTCTCAAAATCATTCCCCCTTGTGCCATTGTATCCATCACTCTCAGTGTTGCGTGGGAGGCCTTCAAGATCCCTGATGCCAGGTGGGAGGCCGTTAATGTCCATGCTGCGTGAGAATCCGTCAATGTTTCTGCTACGGGGGTTTCCTCCTCCTTCAATGTCCCTGCTGCGATGGAGTCCATCATTCTCCTTGATGTTACGAGGAATCCTCCCAATATCTCCATCCCTAGTATCCCTGAACTTCTCTCGATCTCGATCTCTATGATCTCTATTATCTGTGTGTCTTTCCCACTCTTTTCCCCTAACCCTAACCCTGGACATGTCTCCTCTAGTCGTCTCCGTAGCTACTACTGACATCCAGGCCTCATCAGGACTCACCTCTCTGGAAGCCGCCGTCGTCCGTCCGTCATGATTCTTCACCTCCTCCGCCACGGCTGGGGGTTTCGCTTTCGTCTTCTCCACAGGTGGAATACTCTCCAGCTGCTTTCGTCCAGCTCCCTCCACAAAAGAATTCTTCATTCCACCAGCCTCCACCACCACAGCCAAAACATCCTCCTCCTCTTCTTCTTCCGTCCACTTCCCGTCGTTCTCAAGTTCCGAGTATCTCATCACCCGAGAAGGAGATGGAGGAGCTTCCGAATGACTCGGAGACGAATCCGAATCCGTTTGAGCTCGCACGATCGTAGAACGCAAGATTGGCACTCTGCCTATTGTATTCACAACATCCAACGACGACGCCATCTCTCCGCTATCTCGTCTCGTCTCCTCCTTCTTTAGGGGTTTCAAAAGCACAAGCTTGTGACCCTAACCAACAAAACAAACCTTCGTTGGTTGTAACCCTAAAATCACAACAAGCCAGAATCTCTTTTGTCCTAAGAGAATGACAACAACAAGTTTGACCTAATCATCAGCAAACCAAAGTTTGGCGCCTTTGCTCGCTCGCACGCTCGTCTCTTTCCCTCATGATTCTCTCAATCTCATTCATTGCTCTGAGGGTTAGCAAAAAGGATTTCTAGGATTGCTTGTGATTTCTTCTTGTTTGCCTTTGATTACGTGCTTACGTTTGTGTCTATTCAGAACAGCCAACGTGAGTGCCATATGAGATGAGTTTGATCAAAGTTGAGAGAGAGAGAGAGCAGCCGGCGTAACGGCAGAAAAAAAGAGACAGACAAGAAGAAGAAGAAGAAGGTGGCAGACAAGAAGAAGAATCACGACTGCGAAATGTAGCGAGCAACGAGCGAGCTTCACAAGTGCTTCTCAAGCAAGCGGAAACCCCAATTTACGTCGCGAGTTTTTTTAGGGTATTCCACTCAACCCTCTCTCTCGTCCAGGGATTTTATGCAAAAACAAAAACAGAAAAGCTCGCCATATTTTGAGGAGAAAAAGGTAGAAGTCGCCTATTTTAGACAATGAGTTCATATATGTCGCCAAAAAAAACTAGCCAGGATTCCAAAAAGTTTCTACTGTCCAGTCTGATCTCTAGCCAAATTTGGCTAATTCCGCTTGTGGATGATCGCCAAAGTGGCAACATCACAAACTCGCCAAAAAAACATACACACACACATTTGGCTCAACCTTGGCCCTTCTCAAAATTCTTTAAATTCCAAAAATAAAATCAAATAAAATTTTAGCCTGATTACTATGGCTATTTCTGCCACTCGCCTTGATAATATAATGGTTTAATTATATGCTCTTTTTCCTCACTTCATTATTAAAAGTTACAGAACTGGTGTCTTTCCACGCCCTTTTTATTAAAAAATCATATTTTTAATTTTATTGCAGCTTTATTTATGGCTACTTTACCCACTTCACTGAATAAAGGTTTAGCCATAACTAGCCTAAAACCAAGGTTAGTTTTATGCTCTCTCTTTCCTCATTTGGTTAACAAAATCGCCATATTTTAGATTATGGGCATAAATATAATCACCATAATAAACACTTCGCCAAAATATAAGAAGATTTCTTAAATTCTTTTACCCAAATTTGACTAATTCCTTTTGTGGATGAGTGTCAGTGGGGCCAACATCACAAAACTTTTTTAAAAATTCCTTTCTCTTCGCAATGAATGAATTTCTCTCATTTGTGCCATTCCAAAAAAAAACAAAAAACAAAACAAAAACAAAAAAAAACTGAAAAAAGAAAAAGAAAAAAGGCCTACTTCACTAATGATCTTAATCCATATTTAACACACTTATTAATCCCACTCCCCCTAAACTTAATCCATGCTTAATAATGCTACCCACTCCTATGAAAATCATCTAAAATTGCAATAAGAAAAGAGTTGGCATTTATATTGGGGTCCAAATGGTAATTCAAACTTGATTGAAAAGTTAATGCAAGGTTATAGTTTGGCTAAGGTTTATAGGACCCGATTAAGGTTATATTGAACCTATTCAAGAATATCAATTTTCATTAGGACTGATTAACTTCATTTTATACTCGATTAAGTGAATAAGCTTAGTGTCATGTCATCAATCTAGGAAAACCTAATTTACATGAAAAATACCTTCATGGTTTTTGCTTACTAAAAATTGTGTTGTTTGTTAGTTTCAAATGCAATGTCGAATTATTATGTGTCTTTTCAGAGGTTTCAAATGGAGATTTTCTTCACACACTAAAGTTATCTGTAAAGTCACCCTCTCTTTCACCCTCTATCCCCCTATGCTTTCGCCCATTATCCCGTCTTTCAGTGTTAGCTGCAAAGTAAGGAAATTTTATTAAATCTCAATATGAAATGTTGATACTCAGCATTTAATGCACAAGGTTCGAGAGTAAGTATAGTAGTTGTACAGATAGTATCAGTGAAAATATATGTAGCGGCAGTGGAGGCGTTCAGGAAAAAGGAGAGACAGGATGAAACCCAGTTCACCACCAGAATTGGTGGAAAATCTAGTTTGGGTCCCAGTTATTTCGTTTTGTAAAATTTTCATTCCCAATTACACATCTGATGTCCATATTCTACCTCAAATATATGGCCGACTTTACGGATAACTCTACTACTAACTGGTCAATTATCGAATTTGGTTTGAATTTTTATAAAGATTTGAATTTGAATTTAGGTGTCAGTTATTATTTTTTAATTTTGTTGTTTTTAATTCTAACATATAGCCTTTTTTTAAGTATGATGATTGGATTAAATCATTTTTCCCATTAGGTTTTTTCTCAACTTTTTGAACATAATAATGCATAGGATTCAGTATTCTAGGTTTGTTCAAGTTGAGAAAATGGTATATCAAGAAAGTAAAAAAACACACCAATATCTATAAACTACACAAATCGATAATTTATTCATGTTTTCATGACGTTCCATTTGATTAAAAACCTTGAAATATGAAAATTTTCGAAACTCACAACTTCATGGTTCATTTTGTCCAAGATAGGGATTTCCAAATATTGCATCGACATGCATTATTTGATTATGCATCCAAGGCATTTTCAAGGTTTCTACAATTCTACAATGATTTGCTTAGTTACGATTTCACCATGAAATTTGTTAGCTTGTGTGAAGTCTTATAGATTCTTATGTCATTCACAAAAGAGTGCTCACATCACTTGTAATCCAAATGCTTTCATTGCACTTAGTTTTGAATACAAACAAGAGCAATCCTGATTTATATTTTGCATTCGATGATTATCTTTTGGGTGGATGGGGGTGAAGATTTTAGGAGCCATCATGTTGAACATGGAGACATTTGTGTTATATACCTAGTTTTGGGTTTCAAAATGGCTATGATCATCAAAGCCCATTACTACCTATGTTCAACGATTGGATCTAGGGGAGAAATGAACTTTGATATTTTTTCACAATTCAGTTGTTTTTTTTTTTACACATCAATTGTTTTGTAAAATATTCCTCGCAATATTTTGTTTTATCGTATTATCACATGGCACAAAAGAGGATTAATATATATTATTATGATTAACCATTTATGAGGACTAAATATTTGTGCATAATCACTTATCTCACAATACAAACAACTGTTCAAGATACTTCAAAAAAATTGTTGTTTACCTCAAGTCCATACCACCTTGAAGAAAGTGGAAAGAAATTCATTTAGATCTTTGCATTAAAAAATAGTTGAAATATTGAATGCAAAAGTGTGAAGACAAAAAACATCATGCTTGAAATTATTTAGATGATCAACTAGTGTTTATTATTTTCATTTTGCAATAATTGTTTCCATGTGAAAATCATGAAAGAAAAGTTGGGTTTAGGATAGTACTTTACATCAATTGGCTACATGTCTTTTTTTAATTTTTGAAGGTGAAGTTTCACCTATGTTTGCAACCATCCATAAGAGTGAATTGTCATTCCTTCTCCTTCAAGCTATCTACAACTTGAACTCGATAATTTCATTGACCTAAAAACATTGGAAAGTTGTGTTTAATGTTGTGTTTAAATGGCAAAGTCCTAGCACAAGGAAACATAATGTGTGCCCATCCCATAGATCAATTGTTCAAATATCTATTGGACTTTGTATCTCCAAGTATCTTTGAAAGGGTTTAAAAGCCATGTTGGCATGCACCTTTAAAAATCTCTATAGACAATTCACATGTTGTGTTTTGTTCATTTGCAAATTTCATCCATTAGTTTCTTTCCTTGACACAAAAAGTTATCAAATTTATTGGCACTTGCTTATCCATTTTAATTGTCTTCTTGTCTTTTTATAATGTCATAAAATCTTTATAACTACTAGCACCAAAACCTTATCATTACATTGGGCTTATTTATATCACCAATTTTGGATATGCCACATGAATAGGTATCAATAAATTTATGGTCACTTCTTTGGTCCTACGATCGAGAGAATTTGTTTTGGCATACACATTAATGATTTTCTTTTGCCATATTTTTCATCTTAAACATTTGTTTGAAGAAGCTAGTGCTTTTTAGATTCAAGACTTGAATGATCACATGTTTTTTAAATTTTCCTATCAAAACCATAACTTGTGAATTATAGTGATTTATCATGAGAGGACCATGAAAGTAAATAGTGCAAAGTGATTACCACCTTTCAAAACATCCTTATAATTTATACCTAAACAATGAAAATGTGTGGATTTGGGCTTTAGTTCACTAGAGTAGCCTATGGCAATGTACAAGGGTTTTTTTTCTAAAGCAAAATTATTATGGTGTAATATTGGAAGAATTTTTCTTGGAATATTTGTTGGATCATATGTTCAATTTTTTTCTAAGATAAAGGTTTTTTTTGGGATGCAAGTAATTGCATACATTATTCACATTAAATTCTTTAGATGTAATATCATACCACAAAAGCCATGTTCAACAAGCAACTATCACATACTCACTTAAAAGTGAACTTCAACAAGCCTTTTTTTAATTTCCTGAAATTTTCACAGCAATATATGTTGATATAAAATAATTTGACTTGGAAGAATGTAAAAATCTTACTATTAGAATGGTTGGATAATTCATCCATTTGTACTTGATCAAATTTTTTGATGCCAATATTTCTTCACATGATCTTGAAGTTCTTGATTTAGGTGTGCTTTTTCCTATTTTGAAAAATTTATAGTGAAATGTAGCTTATCTCCCCTTTCTTTAGATCAACGAGCTAGGAAGAAAAATGATCACTTTAAAGTTTCAACAATCATCTTAAGGTTTCCGAAATTTGGATAAATTCTAAATAAGATTTTCATGTCTTTCAACAAGGACTATAATTAATTATTGAAAATTTCAAAAAACTTGAAAATATTTTAATTAATATTGAAGTTGGCTTAATAGTATGATGTATGCAAAAACAAAGCTATTAGACATCAATTTTTTCAAATAAAACAAAATTGGCATCACATTATTCAAGGGAAAACTCACAAAGTAATTCTAATTTTGATAGATTTTCTTCAACATTTTCCTAATTTCTCATGAGAAGAAAAATAAATTCAAATTAATCTTTAACATAATACCCAACCACTTTATACTTACATAAATAATTACCCATTTTTCATATTTTCCACATTTCTTTACACATATGGTGCACTTGTGCATATGAAACAACATTATAAATATTTTGCCAGTATGGCTTAAGGTAATTTCATGTTTGAACCAAGGTTTTGTTTTTTCAATTTTTTGACACCAAAAATGTGGCGTTTCCCCAAATTATTTTTAAAAGTTGAATTTACACAAGAAATAAAAATTAAAATACCCAATTAAATAAACAAAAAAATTAGAATTTTCTTCACAAAAACATTGGCTAGGATATTGTACGATATTTTTTAATTTTGCCAAATTTGACATGAGTGGCATTTAAAATAACCGCCTTCAAATAAATTTACAAAACAAGAACATGGTGTCTAATACATGATTGCTTCCTTTTAATTATTCATATGACATATGCTTCCAAAGATAGAATTAATGCATGTTTTTAAATTTTTTACAATTGAAATACTTGATGAATCAACAAATGAGACATCTTATATATTAAAGCAAACATGGTGTTTGTATGTGTGGGCAGTGCCTGGAAAATTCTTCCAGTCATTGCCCGTTCCCTGTGGTGTGCTTTGTAGAAGGGGGGGGGGGGGGGGTCGGGCAAGTTGAGGAATTTCTTGATTTGGGAATTTCGATCTCTGTGACAGTTATTACCCAATTGACAGTTTCGAGGACTTGAACCGAGGTGGCCAGAATCCTCGTTAAAGGACCTGAATGAATCAAGATTCTCAGTACGCAG
>Ga0209611_10014775_pt1 | contig 10341 bp, 5 predicted proteins | sample S1TSphgellanicum_3_FD_187693 | JGI IMG/M metagenome (GOLD analysis project Ga0209611, IMG submission 187693) | Host-associated microbial communities from peat moss isolated from Minnesota, USA - S1T2_Fc - Sphagnum magellanicum MG (SPAdes) (version 2) | ecosystem: Host-associated > Plants > Peat... | reverse complement strand
TGTTAAAATGTTGAAAAAAATTTTGTGGTTGAATCATGTGCCACCGTTGGCTCATTTGATTATGATTACACCCCAAAGTTTTTATACAAATAATCTTAACAATATTTTCTAGCCTTTAATAATAATTAAATGACATGTTTCAAATGTGAAAATAAGTTATTTATTTTGAATTTAAAAACATGTTTACTTTTCATAAAATTTCATTTTATTATAAAAATTCATAAATGATAAATATTATGTTTGTGTGATTTTCATATGTCCAGTATTTTGCTTTAATCATGATTATTTTGATGTAACATACCCATAATGTGTTTTTCCATGACCAATGTTATAGAATGTATATTATTTATGTAAAAAATGTAAAATTATTTATAAAATGAATATATTTAAATTAGATTAATAAATACTTAAATATATCATGTCAAGATATCAATGAATAATGAATTCATAATTTTCAACCACCTTTGTAATGGTAAAACATGTTTGTTCAATTTGTACTACATTAGCAATTTTCTTGAAAAAATATATTTAATGCATCCATCCATGAATGCAAATGCAAAAATATCCACTCATTAATCAACATATTTTTTTGTTACAAAGATTCAAAAACATAAATTCATTTTATAACCATATAAAACTATATTCAATATCTGAAGATTTGTTTTTCTTAAAAGTGTTCTATAACTTATAAAAAACAAAAAAAAATCTTGTTATTTGTAAAAGCCTAAATGTTTTAAAGGACACCAATGAATTGATATGGTTTTTTGACATGTTCCAATAAGGATAGGGGCACCTAAGCATCATTATTGACTTTTGTAAAAATTATAAATTTTATTATATTATTGTGGGCCCATAGAAATGTTAATACCATCTAGTAATATCTCGAGTTTGAAAATGAAAATATAAGATGAGCAAAAAGTGAAAACCCATTTATGCAACTTTTGTGGGGACAAATATTCATTAAAAATTGTTTTTACAAATGATAGTACTAATAAACTATTTGAATTTTGATCTAAATTTAAATTAAAATTAATAGTAAACTAAAACAATTGAACATTCAAACTTTCAAGCTTGAAAAACAAATACAACTTTGAAATTTAAAAAATCCAAGATTCTATAATGAAAAAAACAACTTTAAGAAACACAACAAAACAACTTATATTACTTCAACATATAATACTTTATAAACAATTAATGTTAACCAGCATGCACAAGCCCAACTCTACTACATCCAAGTTAAAGATGAAGCATAAATCCAAAATAGTAATTCCACAAAAATAACATATTTCTTTTTTTGAAACCCAACGGTAAAATCTTATCTACAATCTAAAAATCATAATTAATAGTTTTCATCTTATCACATTTAAAATTTTGGTATTAAAAATAAGTAAATGATTTCAATAATCAACTTTTGGTATTAATTTTTAGTAGTCAACTTTCAATATTGAATTTTGATAATAAAAAATCAATAATCAAAATTTTGTATAAAACATCCTAATCATTTTTTTACCTTTAACATCATCCTCCCTTTTATTTGTAATCACATCCTCATGATCACTATTCCAAGTATAACTACTCTTCCAAAAAACTAAAACCATTATGCCACATTATAAGGTTTTACAACATCTCCAAGCATGGAATTTACCTACATGTTGATTCTAAAATCTTGTTCCTCACTCTAATGGTTATCAAATTTGGTGAAGGTTTAGGTCTTATCTAGGTTAGAAAAACATTGATCAGAATTAAATTTTGATAACATGTAATATGGGAAAAACATTTCAGTAAACATAGAATTTTGCTTGATAAAGCTCTTCATCTTTCAAATGGTTAATAAATGCATAGTTAAGCATTTTGGTAACTTGGCTCTTGTACATGTCTCCCTACTCCAATCTAGTCCTCTTGGTCTTCTATTGATAAATTATTAACTCTACCTTCATGAAAGCATGTTGCACCTTGAAACTTTTAGGTTTTGTCATCTAATGGTGGTGAAAATCTACATTTTTTGTCTTTCTCCTAATGGTTTTTAATTCCTAAAGCAAAGCATCAATCTCTTTTTGAGTGGGGGCATCATTTTTCATCTCTTGGATGTTCTTTTGACAAAGTTTAATTTTTTCAATAGACTACCATGAAAAGCCCACCTCCTACCTTTTCACTCTCTTAGTTAGGGAAAACTTATCATGTTTTGCCCCTTGTGCCATTCCATGTACATCTATTATGTTTATTTAAAGTTCTAATGTTTTCCTTGTTGCTCTCATCCTTCAATTTGTTTCCCAACTTGTCCCTTTCTTCCTACATATGTAAGGATGCAACAACTCAATTCTCCAATTCCTATCCCAAATTCCAACAATGGTGGTTTTCCTCATAAGTTTTATCTAGCTTGGATTGGACACCTTGAAAATTTTGTAACTCTATATGTAGGCATTGGATATGCAATGTATCCTTCTAGTTGGCTTAAAGTAGGTGGTTTAAATCTAGGCCTAATTTAAGTGTCACATGGCATGGCCTAAATGCCACATTGCCACATGGCTTAGGTTTAGGCCTAGCCTAGGTGTGGCTTAAGTCTATGCTTAACATAAATGTCATGTGGCTTAGGTTTAAACCTAGCTTAAGTGCCACATGGTGTAACCTAGGTCTAAAACTAGTCTAGGTGCCACATATTGTGGCCTAGCCCTAGGTCTAGGCCTAGCTTAAATGCCACATAGGTTACATTAGTTAATAGCTTAAGTTAATTAATAAGTAGTAAATAAGGTTAATTAGTAGTAGGTTAAACTAAGTAATAGTTAAATAAGTAGGTAGCTACATAATTGCTAATGGGTATTAGGTAATAGTTGTCACTAAGTTTCAACTAGGTTATAACTAAGTTAATATAGGTGCCACTTGGCCTAGGTCTAGCCTTGGTGCCATGTGAACTAAACTAACCTAAGTGCCACATGGCCTAGCCTAGCTAACACAAGTGCCACATAAGTTATACATATTAAATTTAGGTTGAACATAGGTGCCATGACGGTTACCTAGCCTTAGGCCAAGCATAGGTGCCATGTGTCCATTGATAATTCATTTATATAATAAGGAGGTCAATAGCTTAACCTAGGTACAATAATTGCACAATAGTTCCAACAACAACCACCATATATCATAAGATTATGGGTGAACCCATATACATGTATAGTAAACTATGAAAAAACATTATGTTGCCTACAATTAATAATCAGATATAACTTGTCATTTGCTACTACTAAAAGAATTTTAATTGCAAATATTGCTTGCAACTAAAAAATAGTTGCAAAAACATGTTAATCCATGATTTTCTAGTAGTGTAAATTGATGTTAAACAAGTTCATCAACAACCAAAAGAACCTAAAGAACATGGTGGAACAACAAATTTTATTTGTTAAAACCATTTTGTATACTAACAATTACAACCCATGGCCAACATGCACAACCTTGTTGAAAAATGTGCATAAGCAAATAAAATTTAAACAAAAGGCATTTAAACAAATTCTTCAAGTTGTAAGATTTTGTGAAGAATAGTTGATGCAAAGTAGTTGCACCACTAAACTTAGTCCAAACAACAAAAGATCACCTATTATATTTACATTCATATTTATATGTTATTTTATTGTTTATATACATGATACATGATAAAAATGGAGGAATTTATTCTTTGTGTCTATTTTACCATTTTTTGCCCCCTAAACTAGAAATTATAGATTGAAATGCAATTTTAACATGAAGGCTTTGGACATCTTGAACAAAAGTTTTGGAAAATAACAAAGGAACCAACTTCATTTGCAAGTTTTTTGGAAGGCATGGTGGATGATGAGGTTACAACATTAGTTCCATTAAACAAGCTATGTGGGTTGAGGGTTAACATATTTTCTAAAATATGAATTACCAAAGGGAAAATGCATGGTAGGTGGACTATTTTTGGATTCACAAATGGTAAAGTTTTTGTATTAGTGTACATTGCAATTTCTACATGTTATTGTGTGTTTTAGGATTTGTCAATAGGGATTCATTTTAGGTTATAAACTTGAATGTGTATATGAATCAAATATTGATAGTTATGCGAACTGACTCAAATAGCAAAAGGTATAGACTTTTGAAGTTGAAATTACAATATATTCACATGCTAAATTTAATTTATTAGACTTTGATTAAGGTTAATGGTTGGATTTCAATTTTGTTAAGAACTTGGTTTTAAGTAGAAAATGCATTGAAGAAAAAAAACGAATTTGTTTGCATCAAACCATATAAAAATATTGAGTTATGAACTTTTGTTTGGGGTAAAAATTAGTTTTTTTCAAAAGTTCATAACATATAAAAAATGAGGTGGTTCATGTTGAAAATTTTCACATGTGCCTTACTCTGTGACCTCTAAATGCATTTTTTTTTGGTGGAATAAAGCCTTTAAGACTAGTACCTCTACGATTGTGATGTAATGCAAAAAGTTTGCAAAATGAACTCTTAAAATACATTTTTTGAACTAATCTTGGTCCATTTGAATTCACATTGAATCAAAATAATATTGTTTTCATTATTGATTAAAGGATGAGATGATGTTGTTGATGTTATAATCAAAGGAAATAGAATAATCTTAGAAATGGCATTATAGACAAACTTGCATTCAAAATAAAAATGATAGTAAGGTCAAAAATATTGACACATTTTCTCACGGGGGGACAATAAATGTTAAAATTTAACATTACTTGCATCAAACAAGGTATTGTTTGGAATGGTATTATATGCAGGATTTTTTTCCCCCAAACTAATGTTATTTCAGTTATTAATATGTATTTGTTTAAATCACCTTAATTTTAATTTTAATTTTTTTTTGCATTAGATTTCGATACTCTATATTTATTTAGATTTTTAGATAACACTTGAAGCTATGAGGAATAATGAGAATGTAATTGAACATGTTAAGATCATGTGATAAAACTATTAATTTTTTTTACATACCATATGTACTTAGAGCATTTTCAACAACTAACATTAAACCATCTAGCATATGAAAATATATATGAAGTACAACAATCTATGTGGGCCCATTCAAAAATCTATTATGACACAAGAAGTATGCATGTTTTCTAGGGCCCCTAGAAGAGCTTGGAAACAATGCAATTAATGATGTTCCCTATTTTTTATTCATCAATCATAATTATTTGGTTCAAGTGATTTGTTATTAACAACTTACACCTTTTACAATTCAAACTTTGTGACGGGTATTATTTTGTCATGAATATACTCCATATGTTCAAATTCTTTAATTTTTGTTGAATTTTTTTGGAATAATTGATTAAATGAAGCCTAAAGTTAATTGAATATACTTAAAATAAACAATAATAATCCAAAATGTGATGTCCACACATTACCAAAAAATTTAATTGCAAAAAAATTATATGTGCGACTACAGTTTTGGGGGGCTTAATGTGTTTTCACCCATTACAAAAGGATTTCTTCCTAACATATAGGTTGTGTAAGATGTGCAAAATTTCATTACTCCCGAAAAATGAAAATGGTTTATGAAAAATGATTTTACCCTTCTATAACCTAAACCATGCAAGATGCACCATGTTCCCACATGGCACCACATAATTCAAGGTAAACATGGTATAGTAATGCCAAAATCCAATATGAAAAATTTAAAGCATTCCTTTTGATTTGGTGGTGGTGGTGTAACTTTCACTCTTTTTCATATAATCACAAATGCTATCACATCTTAAATGTGTGACATTATGTGTACTACTCAACAATTTAAAAAGACAAAAGACAAAACAAAAGATGAATAAACATGAATTTTGATTTGGTTTAAATAATAAATGCATTTTAATAACAAAATAACACATGGACCCACCATAATTCTCTGATAAGAACTCAAAAGCCTTATAAAACTATAGTTGTAGGGATATTTTTCACATGTAACCTAACAAATAATTACATGGCCGCGCATTTTTTTGGATTATGTATCATTTCCTTGTGCTCTTGCAAATACATTGTTTTAAGTTTGAACAAACTTGTTAAACATAAATGTCTTAGCATATTCCTAGGGCAATGACTCCAATTCCCATCACCACCATGGAAGTCACCATTTGTTGGTCTTGGATAATGCACTTTATTTCACTTTCAAGTCACAAGCTACTTGTAAATTAACCACACATTTGTAGAAATCATTAGACACCATGTCACTTGAACCTACAATCAAGTTATGTTAATGTAATTTTTTGTACTTTTTTGTTAAGCATAGATGAACCATGTTCCATTTAATCTTTGCTAATTCACATAACAACTAACCTTTATATGTATGAAAAAAACTTATCATAGTAGACCAACAAGCCTTCAATAATTCACTTATTAACATATTAATTGAACCTATTAACAATTAATACCTAACATCTTTAGTACATATGTTATATATTTTTCTCTATTTTTCTTCCTAATACCAAGGATTGACACATACCTTATATTAAATATATCTTTGTTTTCAAAATAAACATGACTTTATTATTGAATTAATTTAATTATAACATTTACCCAACAATCAATATATGAGACCCTATATTTTTCCTTGCATATTTTTTTATTTAGAGTGTCCCCTCTTGGCATACTTTGTAAAAGGCAAGATATCCTTCACCTTGATAAAAATTATCCTTACAATTTTCAAATTTACGTGAAATACCTATTTACATTTTGTTCAAATTGCACAAAAAAAAAAATGAAGCACCAAAAAAGAATGTTACCTCTAGTGTAACCATACCACCTATGATAAGGAGATTGTGCATCGACAAGGTGTAGAGGTGCAAAACTTTACATTTAATAGTTGAAATCAACAATGGGATTGCAAAAGGGTTGGTGAATTTACAAGCACATCAATGTCCATCATGACCATTAATATAGCGCAAGAATTAAAGATGATGCATTTAGTTACATGATTAGAAATGTATATTTAACAATATCTAGAATAGTCATCCAAATGCTCAAACATATAAATAAATTGTCTTAGTTTGGGGTAGCAACATATAGTGTAACATGGTGTTTTTGATGGTTAACACTACAAACTTACAATGTTTTCCTTAGTCTTGATTTTGTTAAATCAAGATAGGAGTAATTGTTGATGTTGGAAAAAATGATCATATAAATGTGCACTGGACCATGATATGGTGTTTAGATTCTATTGTTGAACTTAGTAAACATGGCACATATAATGTATACCTAACACTAATACATGGGAATTGCACAGATGTACTAGTGTTAAGTATACCTTAAATGTGCTATGTTATGCGACTAAAAGTACCATCTCAAATTCTTTTATGTCCTCCATAAATGTACTTTAGATGATACATTCAAGAAATTGTGGAGGCATCTTCAACCTCCTAAGAAATTCAATGGTTGAATAAATTTTTCTTGCTTTAGTTTGAGGGGGGATAAAAAAATATACACAATATTCATAGTTAATGTATTCATGTTTTTTATTATTGATTGAATAAAGTAGAGACAAAACTCAAATTCAGGCTTGTTACTTCTTGGAGTTGTCACATGAGGAACTATGATATAAAGTCACATGTCTTGAACCTAGGATTATTAACTTATCCTACATACGTTAAGAGGTTATTAGACTCTTGACTTTAGGCTTGAATGGTTGCTTTAAAACCCAAGCTTATCTTTTTTCTTTATAAGACCTTGAATGAAGATTTCATTCAGGGCTAAATCCCTTCTTCCTTGTGTTATCAAGCTCATCTTATCTTTTGTTGTTCATCAACACCACAAAAGGAGGAGAAAGTGTATGGGTGTTTAAGCTTGAACCTATTCTTGTGTTTTTTATTTATTTATGTATGGGTTATAACATTATTATTCCCATTTAGGATTTGCTTGACTTAACACTTGCAAGTGTAATTATGGTTTCAAAACAAATGCCTACGTTTTGTTGTAAATGAATTCTAAAAAAATGTTAGGGGATTAAGACTTAAATAACTTTAGGGTTTAATGGGTTTAGGGTTTAGAGGTTGTGATAGCAATTGATACCTGATTTGTTGATACATGATACGAGTCTTCAATATCGCAACAACAAACTGTAATATGTATGCAATTTTATGATTGTAGACAAAACACACTACTAAAAATAATCTCTTGACCCAAAAATGTTTTTTTGAAAACCATTGTGACCGAACAATAGGTCACCCGATTAGTGTGAACATAACCAGTTGTTTGAGCTGATTATGTAGCCGTCAATGGTTCTAGTTGCGGGGATATCTCCATTACTACTGGAAAAATGCATGGCGGCTACTTCTGGAGGTATTGCGAAATCCAATCACGCGCGAGTGAGGCGGCACGGATTATGGCGGAGTGGAGCTGCATTGATGAGTGGGAGTGGATGCAACGCTGACGGGGGAGAGGAGAGAAGATCGAAGAAACCAAGGAGGACCGGCAGAAAAAGTAGAAGATCAGAGAAATTTTTGGGAGGTGGTAGGCAAGAAGGTAGTGCAGATCATGGTAGAAGAGTGTAGAGATGCACAGATGGATAGCGAAGAAGGCCTTTTAGCTCTGGCTAGTTATTGAAATTTTCCGCTGTGCCAACAATTTAGCTGGGCAGATGTGAACAAATTTGCAGGAATAGCTGAAAAAGGTTGTAGCCGAGGACTTTGTTTTTTATGAATGCAATACAATAAGAATGCTTATACTCGTTGGGCTCTTTATGAATGAGGATGTAAGCTTCAGATTCGATGATCAGAATCTGTTGGTTTTGTAAGCACACATGATGTCTGTGTGAAGATTAGCGAGTGGAGGCAGGAGAGTGTTAGATGAATTCGGGAAAAGATCAAAAGTTGTTGCTTGGTGTCAGAATCGCAAAGAACTCGATTTGGTGTAGGTACATTCGATCGTCCGGTTTGTTGTTGGGTTTTACACCCTCTCTTTTGGTATCAGAGCTAGTTCCGATCTGACAGTTTCGGTAGAACCTGTGGATGTCTAGCGAATAATGATAATTGAAGTATCATGTCTACACCTAGTGCAGATGAGGTTGGAGTAGAAGAATTAACACAAGAGGTCCATGAACAACAAATAGTTAATAGGTTTGATTATCTGACTACTCAAGGGGGACCACAGAGAGGAAACGCAGGGTTTTGGAGTGGTAACGCTTGTGGGTATAGATCCAAAGGAAGCTCGAGTTGGAGACATACTAATAGAAGTAGCTCACACTGGTTTTTACACGCACGCTAAGGTTTGGTTGAAGGTGAGAGATGGAGCAAGGGGATGGGAGTCAATCTTAGAGCTACAGACGCAGTACTACTACACCTCGTACCTTGCGTAGAGTAACGTCTTTGTTTGCTGAGAGGTAGCGTAGTGTGCCTAGATTAGGAGACATTTGGGTTCCTAAGTCTGTTGTATCACCTAACCATTTCACCAGATTCTACATCCCTGGTGTGGAAGATTTATTCCAGATTGGAGATCATCTTGTCAGGGTGGAGCACGGTGGATCGAGAGCTCGCGTTATCAGTTGGAGAATATGGCGCGATTCAGAAGGAAAGTGGCAGTTCCAACAAGAATCCACAAATGAGCAGAGTTTTTCCATTCTTCCGTCTAATTTTGCACCTTTGAGACCAGTAGCAGAAGGAGATCAGTCTGAATTTGCAGATTGAATCACATTTATTATTCTCAAAGTCCAAAACGAGCAGGGTAGACTATAAAGCTGTTCGGTGCTTTGATCGTCGATAGTTGCCTAAGAATCGAGTGTATAGTAGAAAGTGTTGCAATTTTGGTGTGAAATTGAATGTTTACAAGATGACCAGTCCCCAGGGAATGGATGAATTGTTCTGGGGATGAGACCATGAGGACTTCAATGACTGGGCGGAGAGTGTCGCAACCCTAGCTTTGGGCTCGCGACCAAGGCTAAGGGGGTTGCAAGGTTGCGAGCCAAGAGGAAGGAAGCCCGGGAATCAAGGCAAAGGCATTGCAAGAGTGCAGGCCAAGAGGAAGCCCGCGAGTTAAGGCAAGAGGAAGCCCGGGAGTCAAAGCAAAGGCATTGCAAGAGTGCGAACCAAGAGGAAGCCCACGAGTTAAGGCAAGAAGAAGCCCGGGAGTCACATCACATAGTCCCAGGAGTGTTAGAAAGTGTGAGGGAGTATGAGGGAGTGAACCCTCACACTCCCAAGGCAACTCCCACTTTGGGAGATGGAGTCCCGGTGGACTCTCGAAACTTCAGAGAGCGATTGCAGGCGTCAAAACTTAATGTCTCGTGGCGTTCTTTATATCATTGGAAAGCTCTTGGAGCGTAGATGTCTAAAATGGGCTCGCATGGCTCATTTGGACATCTAAAACACAAGTTATGGCCAAAAGAAGGGCCGG
>Ga0209611_10014773_pt1 | contig 10341 bp, 6 predicted proteins | sample S1TSphgellanicum_3_FD_187693 | JGI IMG/M metagenome (GOLD analysis project Ga0209611, IMG submission 187693) | Host-associated microbial communities from peat moss isolated from Minnesota, USA - S1T2_Fc - Sphagnum magellanicum MG (SPAdes) (version 2) | ecosystem: Host-associated > Plants > Peat... | reverse complement strand
CTATTTTGAAGTATATAGTTCCTCCCATTTGGCCCACTTATACAAGTGAAAGGGGGACACCATTTTCCAAGGCATATGGGATAAAGGTGAGGTGGTGTGGAGAACATGTTGGGGAAAACATTGCGAAACTGGGGAACATATTGGGAACGCTTTAGGAACTTGAAGGGAACATAATGCGAACACATTGGGAAGCTGGGAAATATGAAAAATTCCTCCCCCCCCGCCCCAAACATAAAAGGAAAAAAAAGGCAAGGCACCTTGAGTGCATGCTTGTGCCTTCCCGTTGGTTGCATCAAATTTCTCTTCCCAAAAAACTTGGTCACCATTTTTGGCCTGGGCTAACACCCCTTGCAAAGAACACCCTACCTATTCAATGTTGGGGCACATTTGATTTAAAAAAATTAACTGCCTGGTTTTTCAAACATTTCAGATCTAAAGAACTGCCGGTTCTGGATATATCAAAACCTTAAAACAATTGACAGGTTTCGCAAAAGAACTTGTGGTTATTTGACTAATTCAAATTCGCCTACTACCAAAGTTGAAAGCATTAGGAATAGGCTTTTAAAGCTGGTAGCATCTACCCTCATAACAATATACGAGGTGATGAATAAATATTGATTATTCATTCTGAGTTTATGAACTAAATAAGATTTTTTTTTAGTTAATCATTACTAATAACTAGATAATTGAACTATTGAATTTCAGTTAAAATTTTTATAAGCTAAATTATTATTAACTAACTAATTCTTAATATGTATTTACCATCACTTTTCTTAGTAAATATGAATTATAAGTTGAATGTTAATTGAGTTATTAATTGAAGTATTAATTAACTTTTAGTAAATTTTAAATCAATTAATAAAAATATTTATAAATTCTAAACTTATGAATTAAATATTAATTTTAAAAATTAATCATTATTAACAACTACATAATTCAATTTGTGAATTAATAATTAATAATTAATAACTCATCTACTAGCTATTTATAGTTTTTAGTTTGATTAATAGGTTGCAATGAAAACTTTATCAAATAAATCGGCGTATACTGAATATTATATATTATAATATTTAATTCGTTAAATTCAGATTAAATTATTGATTAACATTTTGCAAATTATTTGCTGATTTTTTGGTATGAAACTATTAAATATGATTTATATTTGGTGAACTTTTTAAATTATTAATTAATTATAATTAATATTTCATAGTATTCATTCGAATCAATTAATTATTAGTTCGAAGTGGTCAATGATTATCCATTTAATAATCAATAGTTAATTATAAATATAGGATATTAATTCATCAAAATAATAATAAATCAAGTTAATTACTCATTATTCCATATTTTAGATTATCTAATCAATCTATTGATAATATTCTTTTATGAATAATGAATATACGTTTCACATTAAGATTATGTCATTTTGATATGACCTTGTCACAATGATTTAATTATCCATTAAAATGAACATGTTATATTTGTAAGCAAAATTTAATGTAAAATAAAAATGATTTAAATTTTTTTAATATGCTCATATTATGAAGTAATATGTGTTGAATATAGGTTAAATATTTTTAAGTATGTTAAATAAGTTTTAATATATGTTTCATGTACTTTGACTAGATGTTAAATATATTCTTAGTTCAAAACATTTTAGTCTACATACAATGTATAGGCACATCACAAAAAGTAATCAAGTTACAAGTAAATTTACAATTAAATGAACATAAAGGCCTATTATGAATGAAAAACCCAATTAGTCAATATGGAAAGATGTACAATTTAGTAGTTGCACCATAATCACAAAAATAATAAGAAAATTAAAAAATGGTTATTAATTGTAAAAAGTATAAAACATTATTAGAAATGACAAATAATCACATATAATCACAAATTGAATGGTCACATAATGCAAGATTTCTTGTAATGATTTCATTTCATCCATGGAACTTCATTATAAGTTTTATTTTGTGCATGAATTCAATTGGAATTCATCCACACAAGTTTATGCATGAAAGTTTATATATTCTTCCAATGAAATTCATGGTCGAAATAAAATTTTAGATGATTTTCAATGGATGAAATTAAATTCATCTTGAAACATCATGAACAATCGTCCAATTGTTTCCTTCACCGACTAGGAATGTTTTCACCTAGTGGGGTTATTTCTCATTCATCAAAATTAGTGTTCTTGCACTTAGACATGATTCATTCCAATGAATGGGGTTAGATTCAACCATCAAAATTAATTTCATTCATGATCATAGATTACTTGGGGTCATGTTTTATTTATCAACAAACATTACACTTTGTTAGTCACCCATCATCCATTCACATGATGAGAATGGATGGTGATCCAGCTTTCATCTCACCAAATGGGCCTAAATCTCACATCATTTGTAAAGATTGGACTTGAACGAAACATAAAATTTGAGTTTAAAAACTTTCCAAATTGCTCCCCATATGTCTTTGAACAAAAAAATTGGATGCTAATTTGAAAGGTCTCCCTTGGGGCTTCAAAAGAGCAACCAAAAAGAAAAAGAAGTTGATCCCTTTGCTCAATTAGGCAACGCAGGAAAAAAATCAAAACTGGGCAGTGCCTTGAGATCCCAATACAATTTTGGAGAAGGAAGGATTAAATCATCACCTTGGGAAGCTTGTAAGTGTTTCAGAAATTCAGGCATTCCAGATGACAAAGTTGGGATGGTACCTAGCGTTGGTGAACGGGTAGAGGCAACATGGCTAAATAGCTCAGCAAATGGTATTCCATTATTTTATGGGCCTTGCCTACCAAGGTGAGGATATTGTGTTTAGATTCATTATTATAGAGTATAGTAACTTAAGGGATTTAAGAGTATTAACCCTCAAAGTAATCCTATTTCTCAAAAAGATTTAACCCCAGATTAATCTTATTTCCCAAAAGTATTAACCCTCGAATTAGTTCCCACTAGTAAAAATAAAATTTATGAACAGTAAACCTTTTGGCACTTGGAGCACAAAAGAGATTTCGAGGAGAGAGAGAGAGAGAGAAACGAATCAGGTCTCAAGACTCAAATTGGCAGGAGTGATGGGGCCTCTCACTAGTGCTCTGTCCGGCCCTTGTTTTTCTTGTCTTCTGGTACATGTCTTTAGGCCATGCATGGTTCTGCATAGAACCAGACAGCAGGGTTCTATGCGTTTTTTCCATTTTGCAAAACAAACTTAGTAAATATCTTCTTTTATTTCTTCATCTTTCTTATAATTTCCTGCAGCAGCCCATCAAAATCGAATCCTGGACTCTACAGGTATAGAAGAAGCTTCAGACCACTGGGATAGAACGAGCGGCTGAAAGATAATTGCTTTCTTTTATCTTTGATTAACATTCTGAGTCCAAAAGTCAAAACTCTGCGGCCGAACCAACCACACGGTTCTCCGGGAGGCTGCACTGTCAGGACCAGAAGGGCGCCGGCCAGGGCTAGACGGGGGGCTATCTAGCCTCTCGCCTCCTCAAACGCTGCTCATGAACTTTTGACCGAGTCACTGACTTACTAATTTTTTATATGGATTGCGTCAGTAATGGGTTGGGCCGCAGTTGACTCCCAGGAACTTCGTGCAGGTGAAAATGCCTTGCGTGCCGTGCCCACCAAAGCCTGGTTTTTCAACACATCCACAAATTTCTCTTGCGTGAAGATGCGAGGCCCGGGAAGCGCTCATTATTTCATTGCCCCCCCTCCCGTGTGTCACTCGTGTCTACCGATATCATCAGCAGTGTCCGGGGCAAATTTGATTTTTACAAATAACTGCTTGGGTTTTGAAACATTTCAGATCCGGAGAACCACCAGTTCTGGATATTTCAACACCCTGGAAGAACTGCCAGGTTTCAAAGAAGAACCGCTGGTTATTTCACTAATTCTAATTGTTTTTTGTGGACCATGGGGTTATACATTAAAAAGTGGGTATTTTTGATATTTCTGAGAATTGCGATGATGAACCTTCAAAACCGCCATGATACCCAGCAGGGGTTTGTGCGGTTTATAATACCCGCCCAACAATGGTCTACATCCTTAGTGAATTCTGAACTTTACGGTATAGAATAAGCTTCAGACCACTGGGATAGATTCAGGCACTGAAAGAAGGATGGTTTCTTTTATGTTTGATTAACTTTCACAGTCCAAAACTCAAACTCTGCGGCCGAACCACACGGTTCTCCGCAGGGCTGCACTGTCAGGACCAAAAGGGCGCCGGCCAGTGCTAGATGGGGGGCTATTTAGCCTCTCGCCTCCTCCAACACTGCGCACGAACTTTTGATCAGGTCACTGACTCACTAATTTTTAATATCGACTGCGTCAGTAATGGGTTGGGCCGCACTTGATTCCCAGTAACTTCGTCCAGGTGAAAATGCCTTGCGTTCTGTGCTCACCAACGCCTGCTTTTTCAACACATCCACAAATTTCTCTTGGGTAAAGATGGGAGGCCCAAGATTCGCCTACAACCAAAGTTGAAATAATCAGGAATAGGTTTCTAAAGCTGGTAACATCTACCTTCCTAATAATATAGGAGGTAGATTCACACATTTCAAACCCATGGTCCCATGCCCAACCCACGCATGTAGTACAAGGGCGCGGTACCAAGAATAGTATCTTCCAAAATTTCCACGCTTTGTTTCAGTCGTTGGATCCAACATTTTTGTACAGCAACTCAATTTTCCTCGTCCTTGCAACAAATGATCATTAGGTACCTTACACATGGTACCGATGTAGATGCTGCGTTTACCACGGCCACCCATCTAGCTTATTAGAATTACTTTCATTTTGATGAAAATCAACAATAAGTATAGCCAATATTTAGAAAGGATTGAAAAGTGATCCTTTTATAGGAGATTTAAGTTTTTACTTAATTCAAATTTTTAATCATATTATTAATTGCAGTAATCTACTTTCTCATGAAGATGTCCTAACATATCTACATCTATACAATATACTTTTTTCCACTCTGGATTTATTTGCTATGACCATCCATGTAGCTTCCATCTCCCTCAAAGGCTCAAGCTACTGTAATCATAGTCACCCATGTCACCAAGTAAAGATGACTTGCCCAACATGATCTCTGCCATAGCGCTAAACACGGACATGGGTGAAATCAGCAAACAGGAAACATCTGGATGGAAAACAAGAATCGTGACAATAGTGGAGCCCGGACTGAACCAATAAAATGTGTTTACAGATCAACCCTACATTGCCAAACTCTATCCTCAATTATGAGCTGGAAATCAACTACTTGTGTCCAAAACAGAGATGAATGAATGGTTGAGTGCCCACGGAATCGGTAACGTGTAACTCCCGTCAGTGGTGGCACAGTCCTTCTAGGAAGTTCTAGGGGAGGAGAAAACAAATAAGAAAGATCTGTGAAAAGAAGAGTTTATGACAGTGTACCTACCGTTAGTGGTGGCACAGTCCTAGGAAGTTCTAAGGGAGGAGAAAACAAATAAGAAGAGTTTATGACGAGATGGGAGGAAAGGAGTAAGAGAAGAGTGTGAAAATTTAAGGGAGATCATGAAGAGGAAAGGCATCAATATGTCCAGAGAGCTAGCAGAAAGATCAGGTTCTGCGAATGTGTGTTGGTGATGGAGAACTTTATAACATGTATGCTTTTGAGAGGGCAAAGGACTTCTAGCAGGTTTTAGGAGAGCAGAAAGGGAAGAGAAAACATATAGGAGAAAGTTAATGAATGGAATTTGAGTAGTGGAAGGCATGGGAAATTCATGCTCTCCCTGTAAGAAAAAAGCTGTTGATGGGCCACCAAAAGAAAGAGAAGGAGATGTTATGCAAATCCACAGTGTGATCAACACACCTCTGGTCTTCGATGAAAATGCTCCTTCAAGCTCTAGACAGGTGTCCTCTTGATTTTATGATTAAACTTGTTTTGCATAACTCTTTTTCTTGGGTTTTCCAAAGCTACATGTTGAAATTTGATATTAGTTTATGAGCTTCCTTTGCTGAATACCAATAATTTTGCTTGTTTTTTCATTGCATCATTTAAAATCAACCAATATGAAATGAAGTGATATCAAAACAAACTCTTACATTTGGGATTCATTTTGCTATAAGTAAAATTGGTGAAAAGAAAAATTGTCGATTGGCATTGACTTTATTCATATATTAAATTTGTAAATATTGCAACTTTCAACGTAGATCGGGAGTAACTCCAAAGTGGTTTAAATCCAACAACATAATTACTCTTGGACATAATTCTTGTGATTGTTTCCCAATTGCTTAATAATTGAAACCCTTGGTGGCCAGAATTTGTGGGAAAAGTAGTGAAATGAAAATGAATTAGATTAATTAGGTGGTTTAATTAAAAACCCAAAATTTGAAGATTTCAATTCTTAGCATCAATCCTTAAATTTATTGGCTAATATTCCATCATACCATTATGTGATGATAGTCAATTATTGAATTATATTTTGAGAGTTACTTTGCATCTAAATGATCTTCTCTCGTGACTCACTAGACTTTTTGAAAGAAAATTAACAAGCTTCAAAAAATTGCAAATACGGAAATAGAATCAAAATTTAAATTTACATGACACTGCAAGATGAATATGGTATTGTTTAATTCATAGATTATTGTTTTGTTCTACTTTACATTTTCAATCAACTATATGTATTTTGTCCAATATTGTGATTATACACTTCATGAATCTTGCATTTCTTTGATTTCATGTATAATCAAATTATTTTCAAGACTTATTTGATGAATCTTGTTGACATTTCTTTTTCTTTTTATTTTGCAGAAATACCTGGTGCATGATTTAAATCCTAATTGCACTTCAAAAAACCCAAATTTGACCATAATTTTTTTCCATGGGATTGTTTATGGGATGGATGACAATTGGAAGCAAACATGGACAACACGACCCATGGACGATAAAGAAGAGTGCATATGCTGGCCACAAATGTGGATCCCAAAGGACTTGAATGAAAATGTCAAAATTTTGTTACTATCATATGATTCTAATGTTTCGACAAGTGTCCACAATGATGTGACTGAAATTGGCCGAAACCTCATTCAAAGCTTGGTTATAGATTCAAGGTGTGACAATTTCTTTATTTATGGGCATTTTATTTTTCATTGCGTGTTTCAATTAAAGATAATTGATTGCATTTTGACATCTTTGAATAAATTGTTCATGTGGAGCATTATTGTGATACACACCAAAGCTTGAACACTTTGGAACTTTCAAATCCATTGAAGATAACATGAAATGGGGCTTTGGTGTTAATTCTCATGTCGCAATGAATTATTAACAAAATTTATGTTCATATTATCAAGCCATGGGAATCCAATTTAGTTGTAATGACAATTTGTGACAGGAGCTTTTTGAAGTTCATCTTCGGCATTTGAATTAAATTCAATTACCTATATAATTTATTGAATTTGAATCCACTTTGCACCTATATTTCATTCCCGATCAAATATATCTTACTTCTAATTTCCTAAATTCTACTATAAGGGTTAAATTGTTAATGTAACACATAAAAACTTATCTATACATTAACACTTGGAATTGAATGCCTACATGCTTGTGCATAATAATTTATTTACCCACATGTGATTGTAACATTTTATCGGTAAACTTTTTTTTTAAAATGTAAAACGAAAAAAAACTCACAAACAAATATGTTATGGACTTATGGCTTATGTTGTTGTGTTAATTGAAAAATTGCACCAAATACAATATACGATGTTGTGACTATTTGTACATGTACATTACCATTAAAAATGTTGTTGATGCATTTTTGGTGTATTTTGAAATATTTTGTAGGTATGAAGCTCTTTGGGATGGACCGGTGGCAATGGTCGCTTATAGTTTTGGAGGTCTTGTCCTTAAAAGTTTGGTGGTTGAAATGCACAAACGTGTGTATCAAAAGCAAATAAATAAGTTGGATGTTAAAGCACATAGGTATTGTGAGAAACTTTTGAAAAATCTTAACGGTGTGGTGTTTTATAGTGTACCACATGCCGGGGGTACCCAAGATCTACCAAATTATTTCAAGTGGCAATGTCAACAAATTGCCAAGGATACAACCCCATCAAGTCTTTTGAAAAATATGGAATCTTTCAACCAAAAAATGGAAGAACTTTCAATAGACTTTAATGAATCCATTTGCGAAAACATCAACATCTATGCATTTGCTGAAGGATTACCTATTGACAATGAATGGGTAAGTTTTTCATCTAAACATATTGACTATCCAACCAGGTTCCATAGTTGAACATTTTTTATGTTACAAAAACTTGTGTTGGTTTAACTTTTGAAACTACTAACGTTAGTTGTGAAATTGGTTTTAAGTTTTCACTTCTTTGTCCACAAATCCATTGCAACATGTATTCATAGTAGAAATTACAAATTCATTATGTATAGAATGTTAATTGAAAGAAACACCTTTGTAGTTTTATTTTAAATTCATTAATGACAAGGTAAATGAGGTTATGTTACAAATGTATTTTATTCATATAATTTGAACATAAAATTTAAGTTATTGTTCCAATCATCATTTGGTTACTACATTACATTTGACAACTAGTATATTGAAATAAATCCAATCACATCAAGGAATTTCAACTAAAATAACTTTTGCACATGTATAGGGAATTTTAGTGCCAAAGGCTTCGGCTATTCGATTGTCAAACCATAACAATTACACAGTGGAAGATGCTAATCACTTGACAATTTGCAAGCCACCATCAAAGGACCATTTAAGCTATTCCAAACTATTGGAATGTTTGAAAATTTGTATGAAGGTAAATAACATTGGTTTTAATTTTTGGAATTGTGTATTTTCATGTAATTTGACTACAAACAATACATCATTTCACTTAAATTGCATGCCATATTTTTTAGGGTATTATCCATTATTTGATTTTTAATTTTTTGTTATGAACTTTGATAGGAAAAAAATACACCGCCTATGCCACCTTTGCCATGTTATGAGGCGGAGTTGGAAGATAAAGCAAAGGCCATACACAATTTGTTACAAAAGGAATCTATTGTTGCATTGGTTGGAATGGGTGGGATTGGAAAGACCACTTTGAGTAAAAAAATGTATCATTTATTCCACAACCAATATGAAAAATCTAGCTTCTTGGAGGATGTGAAATCAAAACACATCAAAGATGTCAAAAAAAAACTTCTACAAGATTTATGTGATAGAAAATTACACAAGCATGAAGATGTTGATGAATACCTTGATGAAATCAAGCAATGCATGATAACAAAAAAAGTTTTGGTGGTTGTGGATGATGTTGATATGACAAACAACCTTGGAGCCTTGCAACTTCCTATTCACAAGCATGCCACTAATGTAGATTGCAAGAGCAAAGTACTTGTAAATTGTCGAAATTGGCAAGAATTGAAAAATCATGTAAAGGAGTCCGCAAAAGTAGACATGGCATTATTGGAGGAAGAACAAGCAAGGGAACTTTTCATGTTCCATGCATTCAAAAATGCAAATCATGTGACAAATGATTTCAAAAACATTTCTATGGAGATTATAAAAGCTTGTGGGGGCCTCCCTTTAAGCCTTGAAGTATTGGGTTGTTATTTGTGTGATATTCATGATTTGGAAATATGGAACGATGTTTTACGCAAATTGAAAGCTGGGCAAAATTTAACAGGGAGCTATGATAACGAATTGCTTTGGAAAACTTTGAAAATTTCTTATGACCACTTGGATGAGGAACATCAAGACATGTTTTTGGATATTGCTTGTTTTTTCACTAGTTTTAAAGAAAAAACGTTTTGTCGAGTGTGTCACAATGCAGATGGTTCATCGAGCCCTAAGCTTACATTACAAAACTTAAAAGATAGATCTTTAATCAAATGGGAAGAAGATGGCAACATATATATGCATGAACAATTACGAGACATGGGTCGAAATATCGCAACGAAAATTACAATGAGTCGATTTATATGGAAACCAAATATATCTTTGCAAAAGAATCAGGTTTGAACAACATGTGCTAATCCAATCCTATGGTATATATTTTTTGTCAAAATTCCAGTTGAAACCATAAGTTTTAGCTTTATTTAAGGAGATGTAATTATTTTTTCATTAAAAACATGGCATTAGAATGAAATTTTATTTTTATTGATGTTGACAATTGTTTGTAATTTGTTTGATGTGATAGGTGGTGAAAACTTTAGAAGGTATTTCTCTTAAAGAATGTGAAATTTTGCCTTCATTTTTCCAAAATGGTTCAAAGGAGTTTCACAACCTTAGGTTACTTGACCTAACAAAAGCCTCACCAAATATGGTAGAAAATTTCATCCAAAATCAAGACTTGAATAACCTTCGAT
>Ga0209611_10014771_pt1 | contig 10342 bp, 10 predicted proteins | sample S1TSphgellanicum_3_FD_187693 | JGI IMG/M metagenome (GOLD analysis project Ga0209611, IMG submission 187693) | Host-associated microbial communities from peat moss isolated from Minnesota, USA - S1T2_Fc - Sphagnum magellanicum MG (SPAdes) (version 2) | ecosystem: Host-associated > Plants > Peat... | reverse complement strand
GGGGGGGGGGGGGGGGGGGGGGGGGGGGGGGGGGGGGGGGCGAAGCCGCCGGCGCATCCGCCCACGCTCTCTCCCTCCTCATGTCTTGCAAGTTCGGTGGAGCTCTTGTGGGCGGCTTTGGTTTGCTTGCGCGGGCCGCCCCTTGATCCTTCTCTTGTGGCTCCGGAACCTCCCTTGAGCTCGCACTTGGAGGAGGGTTGTGTTGCTTTGGACCTTCCCGAGGTCTCATTATGTTCGTGTTGCAAGCACGAGCATGGTGGCCAAACTTGCGGCACTTCCTACACTGGTTTGGAAGGCTGGAATATAAGATCTTTTGACGTATGGTGTTTGTGGTGGGAGCTCCTTCTGCCATGGATGGGATTCTAATGAATCCCGCGAGTCTGGTTATGTCCTAAACCTCTACCGTCACCATGGGGCTGGCTGGCCTCTTGATGTAAGAGTCGGCGGCTTCAATGTCTAGGACTTCGCCTAGCTTACTTGCCATGATGGTGAAGGCTTTTGCATTCCGGAATTGCACCTTTATCGTGTGTGTGAGGAGCGCTTCCGCTCCTTGCACATTAACATCAAAATCCAGTGAGAACCTTGAGAAGGAGAGGCTGAGCCCGCTCCAATCAACGGTTGTGAGCTTTCTTGTTGCAACGGCTTCTTCCTCATTCTCAAAGAGAATCAAAAAGTAGCCCTGGGTTAAGAGTGTAATTTAAGTGTAGGACATCGGGAGGTGGAGCTTCAAGCATTCATGCAATGCTTTGAATGTCGTTCTCCCCCCTAGGGTGCGTCCGATTACCGTTCTACGGGTTTTTTTGGCAGCATTGCCTTGCATCTCGGTCACCATGTCTTGAGGGAACTCCGTTTCTATTTCCAGGCTAAAATCTATCGGTGACGGGCCTTGGGGATCCGCTCCCGTGGGGGCGATCATTCCTGGTCCTTTGCTTGGATGCGTGATCAAGGCTGGGTTGGGAGGAGTGTGTGAGGCAGTGACCGATCTCCTTCTCGAGTCAGTTCTTGTGCCTGGATCACTCTCTTTGGCGGCTGAGAAGACCTCCCTTGCTACCAGCCTTTCGGCGACAGTGCCCAGGTTCTCCGAGCTCGTTCTTTGGCCCGCCATTACAAAAAAGAACTCTGAAATGCGAGGAAGGGGAAAAGAGTTCTTTGGAGGTACCTTGGGATGAGAGGAGCTTCTCAATGCCCCGGTTGCGCCCGTTGCGAATGGAGTTGAGACGTCTCGATGGCTGGTTGGCGAAGGTGTCCGTTGGAGGTGGCCTTCGCGCGATTCACCATCGCTCCATGTGTTGGTCGTTAACGCATCCTTGCTTAGAGATCGGCCTTGCTCCGATTCGTTGGGTGTAGCATGATCCGCTGACGTTGGTCCAACAAGCTTCCCTTCTACGCTGAGCAAGTTTTCCGAGAGGAGAGAGCTCGGCGCGGTGGGAGTTTCGCAAGAGCCTTGCGCTGGCGGAAGAGAGGATCCATTAGCAGCCGAAGAGATCTCCTTGCGAACCGGAGGGAGAACATGGACATCGCCGCCACCGCCAGAGCTCGGTTTCTTTCTTCGAACCCTAAACACGCCGCGCCCCGCTTTCCTTATCTAGTATGCAATAAGAGATGAATCGCTCAGCTTGGAGATCTGATCTTCTGAATCAGAACAGATTTCCATCTTCACCATCGTGAAGCGCTCAAGAAAATGCTAAAGAATGATGAAAACTAGCTATGGAATCATGAGCTTCTCTAATACGCATCTAGGCAAAGGAGAGCCCATCACCACCGCTGCCCGTTGCAAATCGCAAATCACAAATCGTTCGCAAATCATTCGTCAGACTTGGGTATAGGGGTGAAAGACTAATTGAACCTGTCGTCATTTTGTTTAGACCAAGTCCTAGAGAGATGAGATCTAGTTTGGAAGCACTTAGTGCAAGAAGATTAAGGAGTGGGGATGGTGATTGCTCAGAAGCAACAACTATTCTACACATCTTCCAATCAACCATAGGCTTTTTTCTTACACTAGCTCCAATCCTGCCACCCACTAGAGCAACTCCTTCCTCTTGTTTTACCCAACCAAGCAAGGGGATGAACACATGTTTTAGAATTGTTCTTATAACAAGAGATTTCACTCCTAGGAGCTTTGCTATAGTTGCACCCACAACACTTCCTAGAATTGTTGATCCACTCCATCCACATGACAAACCCAAAGTGATAGCTAGGTTTCCCAAAACTTTCAACATATGATGGTTATGGTTGCCAAAACTTTTGACACAATCATGTAGCAATTATTAAAAAATTCAAAAAAATCATAAATAATATAATTAGTGTTGAACTAGCCAAGGAACTATGGTATCCACCTTTTTTTATTTGTTAAATAGAGATATTAAATTTAAATCTTTTTTAAAACTTAGATATCCTAGCTGGGTATCAAATATTCAGATTTTGCAATTTGACCCAGATATTAGTGATCTCAAATATCAACTATTTAATTATTAGTCAAATATTAGCAAATTTGGATATCAAAATCCAAAAGTTTGCCTGCCAATTATGCTAGGCACTAGTGTTTTTTTTGGGGCAAAAAATCTTCAAAAGGCAACATCTTTTTTTAAAATGCAATATTTTGTCACAAATATGTTTTTTTGAAAAAGCATTCGCAAAAAAAAATCATAAATTAATTAAAAATATATATAGCCATAATAATAACTACTACTAACTACAACTTTGAAGAGACCTTTGAAAATGTGTTATCAGAACAGTCTAAAATTGGCTTAAGGATGCTTGCCACCTTAATTGCATTAGAAAAATGAAAAAAAACACAGATAGGTGTGAGCCTACAAACCTAACCTAATTAATAACCTAACCTACTTACTAGTTATTAACCCTAATATCTAGCCCTAGATTTGATATTTAAGTTGACTATCAACATCCTTAAATTTGACTTAATTTTTGGATATCAACGTGCCATGTTGGGTGATATCCAACACCCTGAATATCACACACAGTATATCACTCCAAGTGCTATCCGTCAAATGTCAGTTTTGATATCTGAGCTGATATCCGAGGCGAATATCCAGAAAATCCAGGTATCCGCCCAATGCTGGTCTAGACCAGCATTGGGCAATTCTTGATCTAAATGAACATACCAAAACTAGTCTCAGTTCCATTCTAGTGAGTGCAAGGTTAATTGTTTGGCAAAATGATTTTGGTTCTAATTTTTTGCCAAAAAACATTTATTTCCTTTTTCCCAATCATGTTATGTGATAGAAATTAGTGACAGTTATCAAATAAGGTGACAACTAGATTGATCATTGAATACATAGGACTGTTAATCCTAGAGTATCCTATACTAGTGTGGCCTGTGCTGCTGGCCCAAGTGTGAACATGATTAATAGCTCCAAGTGTGAACATGACCTATAATAGAGTTCAATTGTTAAAATAAATTTAAATTCTAAGGGAAAAAATGATTCAAAATTCAATATCTTCCCCTGAAAGTTAGGGATAAAAAGTTACAGAATCACTCCAAGAAATCCCACTCATCAAAGACTTTCTAGCAACACCAAGATCTTGCCCCCAATTTCCTTAAACGATTTAGTCTTGATTTTATTCAATTTTCAATGATAAAATTGTTCAACATTCAATAACTCTTTGCATCATCAAATCTAAACATTATCAAAACACCCTCCTCAGTGCACCTCCCGGCCTACTCATTGAGGGCTTTCCAATAGTACCAAGAGCGCGGTCGCATGGTTTGGGACATCACAACATGACAAACGAAACAAAAAAACAAACAAAATGTACAAAACAAACAAATTGCTATGTTCCTTAATAGATAGATTTGAATGTCTATCAAGTACTGAAAGTTAACTATGTATGATACTATCTCATGATATTTTGTGTCTTCTTCCTTTGGAAATGCGCTTTCCTTGTGCTATTTGCAAATGCACAATGTCAGAAATTGCACTCTTGGAGCTGGGTTTGGTTGAGATGGTCGGAGGAGCAATATGGTAAAACCACACATAGGCTTCCGAAAAAGTCACGCCTAGTAGCAACATGATCTCCTAATGGGTGTGTATCCATCCCACTATGACAGTTTATTTACCATGATGTTGCCAAAATGTTGGCAACTGATATACAGCTCCCTGGGCTACCGTAAGCACAAGCGTGTGAATTATTCAAGTTAAGAGATGCTCTCTTCTCAATTGCAATTTTCTATCTAGCAGGGATGTCCATTCACTGTGTATGTGTGTGATGATCCTTAATCTCAGAGCATCTCCAGCATATCTCATCAACTTGTTGTAAATCACCTACTGTTTCATGGGGACCAGAAGCCATAAGCCTATGAGATCACCCATATCCTTTACATGTCCCTCCCTAAACTATATACATCTCTGTTGGTTTTCTTCTAACTCCCTATCCTCAAGTGTGTGTAGATCTGTTGGTGCTGTTTTAATTTGCTATCCTCAATTTTGTGCATATCTCTTGGTCGCTGATTGACTTACAGTTGTTATGTTGTCTGTATCAAAAGCATTTGGCAACTTTGCAATTTCCACCCCGCCCAATGCGACCTTCACAAGCCTCGAGGTCCAGCCAGCCATCAGGTGCCTCATCAGCATATGTTTCCACAGTGGCATTCACTATTACTGTGTTGAAATGTTCACTGTATCTACACTGGAGCCCTGCAGCATGCTTGTCTTTCATCAGTTCCTCAATGACAGCTTCATCTTCCTGAACTTGCTTGTTTATCCCCTGTGGTTTCCCAGCCCCTGTTGCATTCAGTTGGGATTCAAGAATCTGTTTTGCACGACGACGAGCCAGCCGGAGGCGGAAGACTGCTAGGCTCCAGGTTGATTGCCCACTACCAAGAAACACAGTCGACCGAGTACAAATTTCCTGTTCAACTAATGCAATTTGCTGACTGTTCACCTGAAAGGCAAACATCTCAACACATGTTAATTCATGGTACAAATGGTTCCCTACTCAAGTAACAGAATCAGTTGATAACTATGCAAACATCCTTGCATCTGAAAGTATATGCAGATGATGTAATGTTTACCGGGCTTGTTCCAAGAGTTGACATCGGATCAAAAGTGCTTCCATCTGAGAAGTTGGGTAGATTCTCAATCCCCCACAGTCCAACAACTGAAAGCCCACGATTCCTCAACTCCTCCACAGCCTGCATGCCAAATTGCTCTGTGAGTTTTTGAGTTCCAGCTGCATACATGGGCCTGATCTCACTACTCTCATTCCTTCCCTCCACAAAACACAGCTCAGACCTGCAAAATATGATCTCAACATTACAGTACCTCTTTCACTAGCATGGCACCTTCTTCACCTCGGATCCATCCATCTGTGGCCAAATAGACAGTCTTGAGGCTGTAGTTCTGGGCTCGATCAAAGATGGCATTAAAGACATCAAATTTGTCAAGACCCACTCCTCGGAAGTGACCAGCATCCTTGCACTGATCTATTGACAGTCCAATCCACTCTTTTGCATGTGGATGCAGGCCTGAGTCTATGACAGCTCCATCACTACAACGCACAAAGCATAACCCAATTTTATGTGGTCCACATTCAGATTCCTCAAACCTCCAGTGAACTGCTAGGTAAGGGATGTTGATCCCTATGGCCAATTCTTGCAACTGATCTGCCAGAGCTGCAATGTGTTCGGAGGGTTGAAGAAACGCAGAGACTGCTAGAAAGCCACCTCTCCATCTTAGGCCTGGGAACAAGCCACCCACTGCGACACAAAGTTCATTTGAACTCCCCAATACTTCAGCTATATCAGCTGGTGTCTGCCACCTTACATATTCCCAGGAGAGCTGCAGGGACTCCTGCCATTCAAAAATCAACTGTATACATCAATGAAATGCAGCACACAAACCACACGAAATTCATAGTCCTACAAGTCTTGAACTATATATTAGGGTATTTCGCCATGGAAGCTCTCTCTGTGATGGATGCTCTTTTTGTGAACTGCTATTGTGATGACCTTTTTCAGATACTTAGATATATGATTGTATCCTTGAGGAAGGGGAAACTCAGAGAAAAAAAAACTAAGGGAGCTCATTTAAAAGCTGATCAAGTTGCTAGAACAATTTGTACTTCACAGTGTGGTTTTAAAGGGATGCGCACATTTGTCGTGGGCACCGACTTCCAGTCTCTGACAGGTTGATCACGCATTGGCTTCAGCAGCCACTGTGCATCCAGCTTTTCATGGCACTGCTTCAAGCAATTGGCCTTTGACGTGACATTCACAAACCTGGACAGTGTCTCCTGGTCATATCGATCTTGCATTGCCAACCCACCTCGTGCTCTCACCCATGTCCCTGTTGTTCAATGCAACTCAAGAAGGAAATCAGACTCAATTATTGCTTGTAATGAGAAAGGAGAGTAGTACAAAGATCTGATCAGAAATCAGACCTGATCAATGCAGATTACAAGGATATTCTTCAAGATTCAAGCTCTCATGATGGTCCAGTCATAACTGAACTCTGAAAGGTGGGTGCAGGAAGAAAAAATGGGCAGTTCTTACCAGTGTGTTTGTTGGGACCTGAAAAAAAATCAGCAAGGCAAAGAGTACGGTTAAGTGCACGGGCAATGATGGCAGCTGACATGTACTCCATCAACTGGTTGCCAGCACCCACCTGGTTGCTCAGAATTGGCATCAAGAATTTCTCATCCTGGCATGATTCCACACTCCCCAAAAAAATCACATCACAGAAATCAGATCAAACAGAATAGACCAGAGATGGACATCTATGGATTCTGAGAGTCTAAGCTAAATTCTCCTCAATGTACAGCAAATGAGAAAATAAAGCTTATGAACAACTTACAGACATGGTAGTAGAGAGTTGAACATCTTGATCCAAGATTTCAGGAGATGGACCCTGAGCTGCAGCATCCGACCAAGAGACATTTGGAGCAACTGAGCCGTGATGAAGTTGATCATGATTTTCTTCAGATTCTTCATGGAGGGTGGAATTGTTGTCTTCCAGACCTGTAGGAGTGAGAGCTCTGATCACTGGTTTGATTGAAGGAGAGTCCTTCTCTGCTGCGGTTGTAGAAGAATTGCTCTCGAGCTCTGAATTGCAGTCTTGGCGAGTTCTGTCTATAACAGAAGACATGTTGAAACTCGCAGCCGAGGAGTTGTTGACATTGTTGTTGACATTGGAGAAGAAGGCGGTCACGTTTGTGGTGAAGGATCTAAACCCTACGAGGACACTAGTACCGGAGAGAGAAACAGTAGTGGTCGACAGTAGCAAGCTGAAGAAGACGAAGAGAAAAACGGCCACGGTGACTGACACATGAGGAGACTTTGCCCATGACGACGGCCATGTCGCTGGCCATTTTATCATCATCTCGCTTCCTGTAAGAAGAATTATGAGAGCTCAGAGAGCTCAGTTTTCAGTGCAATAATGAGGATCTCCTCATGATCTGGATCATGTCCGCCGGAATCAAGAAGTTGAGAATCGTGTAGAAAACTGATCAAGAAACTAGCAAGAAACACTCGTTAAATGGAAATCTTCATAAGTCTCAAGACGATAGCAGCATGTTCTTCAGTTCAATTGCAAGAGCCTATTGATCCTCCTCCTGCAGCAGACGGCAACATAATTTTTTGTCAACAAAATGCTTCAAGAAACCAAAGGATTCAGGAGGCAACAGACAGACGCTGACACAAGGGGTTGAATCAGACAAACGGTTCTTGATGTCCCAAAGAAAGTTCAGGCACTGAGTAATGTTTCAAGATGCAATTTCTACTCTGCATGCTTGGTGTTTCGGAAGCGCTCTCGTTGAGCCTTTCTCTTCTTTCATCTTCTTGTTAAAATTCCGAAACCAAACCAGTTGAAGAATCTTGACAAGAAAACACAGTTTCAGATGATCATACCTGCCAGGTACAAAAAGACCAGGAGAAACTTCATTTTTTGAATATGAAGCTCTTCATAAAATTACATCTGTACTTAATGTTAGCAACAACGCCGGTCGACAAGAAGAGCGGATCATGCATCCCTGTCTCCCGAGCTTGGAATCAATCAAGGAACGAACTCTAGGCTCCTAATCGTAATTACGGTCCCGTGTTTTGTTGTGCTGTAGACGGTTCCACGCATAAGATGATGATCAGTGCAAAACAACAGACTAAGTAGTGCAAGTGTGTACCTAGTACAGCACCAAGAAGAAGCTCTAGCAGCACCTTATGGCTTGCTTCTTCAAAAGTCTACGTGCGCGCGGACTTTACTAAGAAAACAACACACAACCTCATGCAGATGCAGCAGCAGCAGCAGCTCGGGTTTCCCCCACGGCTTGTTCTTTCAAAAGACACGCCAATTCTCTTGAATTTTCAATCCACACAAGAAAGAAAGAAAGAAAGAAAGAAAGAAAGCAATTAGAGAGTGGGGAGAAGAGAGAAGAAGAAGAAGTAGTTTGGGCATTGCTGCAACAGAGTGCTGAACTCACTCAGTCTTGTCTGAGCACAAGAATTTGGGGGATTTTGGGTTTTTGGTTGGGGACGACAAAATGGAACCAAGAAGCTGCTTTCCAAGTGTTGCCAGGTTCTCACCAGTCTTTTTTTTTTTTTTTTTGGGGGCGCGGGGGGAGTCCGGGTATTACATCTTTGTAATACCCGTTAGTTCCAGGTATTTGAAACCAAAATCCCGGCAACCCAGAACCCCTTGGTTCTGGGTATTTGAAAAAGCTTTGGAATCAACGAATCATTGGGTTTCATGAACGAACCGGCCAAAAAATTGTTGGGTTTCATGAAAGAACTGACAAAGACCCGGCCGGTAATCTTAAGCAGGTGGTGGTGGTGGTGGTTTTTTTTTTCCCGGTCTTTTTCAGAAAAAATAAATTGAGAACTGCAGTTTCATTGTGTATAACACAATTGGGTATTTGAGTTTTTGAGTTTTTGATAACCGTGGTTATCAACTTTGATGCTCATCTTTGTCAGCCCATGAGGGTTTGGTGCCGTTTTCAATACCCATCTCACTCTGGTTCTCACCAGTGGTGGTGGTGCTGGTGGGTTCGTTCCTTAGTTTGAAGTGTTAAACCCCAATTTATTGGTGAAAACTAGCCTTTTTCTTCGAACTGGACCCTAGATTTGACCCAGCACCAGTTCTTTTGGTAGAACGGATGCAAAGGTTGATTTGTGGAACTAACATTTTGCTAGAATTAGAACCTTGAAAATCAACTCCTGGAAATGTGTTTCAAATTTTGAAGGTAAGCACCTTGATTATTTTTTTAAAGTTGAAAAGTTGATAAGGAGGCTGAACTTTAAAGGTGGGTGGTCTGTTTTAATTTGTTGTCAAACTTGATATTTTTAATTTTAATTTACTGTAAAACTCTATACCTAATAGGTTATCCCTAAAGTCACCATCTGTTTCACCCCCTATCTCCTCTGCTTTCGCCCCCTATCCCCTCTTTCAGTGGTATCAGCAAAGTAAGGAAATTTTACTAAATATGGGTATAAAATGCTGACACTCAGCATTTATGCACAAGGTTCGAGAGTAATTATAGTAGTCCTACACGTAGGAGCAGCGAAAATATATAGCAGTAGTGGAGGCGTTTAGGAAAAAAGAAACACAAGATGAAACTCAATTTACCACCAAAATTGGTGGAAATACTAGTTTGGGTCCCAGTTATTTTCTTTTTAAAAGAAATTTCATTCCCAGATACGTGTTTGATGCCCTAGTATGCCGAAACTGGGCGTTCTCGCCCCTAATCGCCTGACTTTCCGGATAACTATAATAAAATTTCAAAAACCCGCCCAGAACCGAAGGTTTTCTATCTCTAAGATATGACAAAACCCAAAACTGGATGTTGGTAACAAATTCAAAGAACCACCCAACACAACACGTGGTTATACCTTACCCTAAGGTCAGTTTTGTCATTAAATAATCCTCAAAACAGTGAATGAATTTTTTAATGAAAATATGAAGTTGACATGTTGAAAATCATCATAAAATTGTGATAGTATACACTCTAAGTAATTTCATTACTCATTTGACAATATCATAGTAGTAAATCATGGGAAAATTAATAATTTCAAAATTTAAAAAAACGAATTTCTTTTTTGAAGAAAAAAAAAGTTCATTTTGTCAATGTGAAAACTGATCCTAGGCTACGGTACTTACACAATTGTCAATTCATTCAACCTCTTAATGTCAAAACGTTTTATTTGATGGGAATCATTCCTTTGAAATGGTGTGTTTGGATTTTTTCGGAACATTTTTTTCAACCCCCGTGTGTAGGTATTGGTAGTAGTCAAACCCGTTTGTGTATTCAATTCAAAATTTTTTTTCCTTTTTTTGGGGGTTAGGTTCATTAAAAAATAATTAAATTTCAGAGTCTTTACAACCCTTTTTATACAACA
>Ga0209611_10014770_pt1 | contig 10343 bp, 3 predicted proteins | sample S1TSphgellanicum_3_FD_187693 | JGI IMG/M metagenome (GOLD analysis project Ga0209611, IMG submission 187693) | Host-associated microbial communities from peat moss isolated from Minnesota, USA - S1T2_Fc - Sphagnum magellanicum MG (SPAdes) (version 2) | ecosystem: Host-associated > Plants > Peat... | reverse complement strand
CTTACAAAAAAATGTGTTTTGATGTGGAGAATGAATGCATAAGGAAAAAAATTTAGAAATGTCACACAAAGGATTTTTTTTATTAGGAACACAACCAAAAAAAAAAAAAAAAATTGGGAATTTTTCTTGGATATTAATTTTTCAAAATACTTCAAATGCCAGCCTATTTGATGTCTTTTGTAGATAATTGATTGAATCAATTTTGATTTAGTTATGAATTTTTGAAATCAAGATCATGAAACCCTAAAGGGCCATTGATGTCAAGAACACAAATGATAAATTTTTCACCATTTGTTGTTTTAATGAATAGTTTGGATCATTCCCTTGTGCATGTACAATATATATAATGTGTAAATGTAAGGACATTTTTAAAAAACAAGTCAAGAATTGGGTCAGGTATGGGTTAGGAATGGTTCAAGCATCAAAATGTTAATGCATATTATACATTTTTGGGTGTTCATTATTTTTCATGAGTGTGTGCATTAGTGGGGAACACATAGCCCACCTAGTCCAATCAAATAAATCAATGTATAAGTAAATGGAATTTTATTTCTTAAATTGGGTCCAATTTTCCTAAAATTTTGGTAAGGTGGTTCCTAGTGGTACCACCCAAGGAAAAGTTTGCCAAGAAGGAGAAACCACCTTCAGCATTTCGAGTTGTTGCCTTCCACTATAACTACCTTCCATGTTGTTTTAGCTATTGTCAAATGGCTACTTACTAAAAAACTGGAAAAACAAAAAATTGATAATTATAATTTTCTACATCAAACAAAAACTAACTACATATACTTGCAAGTAGGAAAACAAGGCAAATCATAAAGAAAAAATACAATGCTCCAATTGTCCCTGGAACATCCATATCTTGTATTCCCATCACAAAAGTACATATTTTCTTTCACAAAACTCCTTCCAACTCCAATAAAATCACAAGAAAAAATGAAGAATCAACCAAATTCCCCAACACCTATTAGCCACAAGGGGACCTCATCCTCTCTTACAAAATAAGGAGCTCAAGCAAATTTCCTTCACAAGTCTTTAAATAATAATTATAAGCCATTTGCCAACCACCCTATCCTTAAGTACTAATTAACTTAGTAGTTTCATCCCTTAGAGTAACTAGGAAATGATAACTTTACACCTACCAATAATAGCTAAATACATTGTTAAAAGGCCCTTTAAGCTAGTAGACCAGGAAATTTATCCATTAACAAACAACATGAGTTGAAAATTATGAAATTCATGTTTATGAAACATTTTTGCATTTTTGGATCAAACATGATTTTGGCCTTGAAAATTATGAATTTTGAGAATGTGTGTTTAACAAAAGTTATTCACTTCCATGTGGCAAAGAACATAAATGCATAATATATAATATAAAATCAAAATATAGTAAAAATATATGTATACCTAGCACATATTTGTAAATTGTGTATGAAACACGCAAAAATTGAGATAATAGGAAAAAATATAAAGGCCACATGTCAAATGCAATCCTTGGAAATAACTTTTATTTTGGTTCCCCTTTTTTTGGAGCTACATGGAATATTTCAAGCATGGGAAAAAAACAAAAAAAAGAAATGGTTAAATTCACCTCACAAATAAACTTAAAGTTAACTTTGGTAACCATGAGAAATGTATTCTCTTCAACCATTTTTGCAATTAATTTGACATATAAATGGACATGACCTATTTTGTTTAATTGAACTTGTTGATCCAACATATTTTGACATTCAACAAAATCTTGTTCCCTTTTGCTTTCATTAAATCTAACATCTTCAAAAAGTCAATGTGCATTTTTGAATTACAAGAAAAGAATGAATCAAGTCCTCTATGCATTTCACAACATGAATTTGAGACAAAATTCTCATAGATAAATTGGTGTGATATGCCATGTAATGAATGCCTTCCAAATGGGGAGCAAACTTATTTGGATTTAATTGTAACTCCACTTCCAACCCCTAGAATTTACATTGACATAATCAACCCCAAATGACATCAATTTTGCAATAACAACATTAGGAACGCCTTTATGTTTTTTTTAAAACACCCATAATAGGTTAGATAATTTGAATCCCCTCTGGCTTGATGTCCTATTTTAAGGAAATGAATGTAAGTGACATTAATCTTAAACAACGTACCAATGGTTTGAAAACCAAGATTGGTTATCGTGTGATGACTTTGTCACTTGATGTGACGATATACTTTGAACATAATTTCTTAATCATTTGCTTGTGCAAACATTTAGCCATTGCTTAATTAACATGATCATTCTAGTGATTTTTAGGGTTCATGAGGACATTGAAGGGAAAAAAAAATGGCTTCATAGCTTTGAGTTGTAGCATAGGTTGGCTACATTGTAAAAAGTACAAGATCATGGCAAACTATTGCCTCTTTCTTCCCCTTCCCCCATTAAACCTCCTTGAACAACTTGTTCAAAAATTGTGATGTGGTTTAATTAATAATATGTTACCTCATTCTTTGTATAAATACATGTTTTGTTCACATAAAATTCTCCTTCCTTTTTTCCCAAATGTGACTTGTCATGAATTGTTTAGGTTTTTTCCATGTGTTTTTCAAGCATGTCAATCTCTGGCCCCAAAATCACATCCTTGCCTTTCACATTCAAGCAAACAATGCACTTCATGCAATGATTTTCTCTAGAATTTTTGTTTACCATCTCTACCCATGGAAATTGTTGCAATATTTTTTAAATTTTTTAAAGAGGGGTTAACCTCCTTCTTCTTTTGTAAAGCACAGATCTTAACAACTTCAAATGCAAGAGGAAGGAAGGTGGGCAATCCATTGGGGCACACCAACTAAAAGCATGATTGCTACACTTCAAATAAAAATTTATTCCACCTTGCTTTCATTTGAGCTATAAGAGGCCATGGTCAGAGTTTAAAGGAATCACCAAAGCAAACAATGTCAAGATTTCTATTGCACTTGAAAAAATATGACAACACATTATTTACTTTGAACTTCTTAGTTAATGTCATGGCATTTGCACAATAGATGCACAACAAAAAATTCCAATTTACACCAATCCATTGATAATGCACAATAAATTTATGGAACACACGTGAGAACAAAGCTTGAAAGTTGCAATGAGTTAACTTCCAACACTCATTGTTTGAACTAGTGATGGGTCCATTGTAACGAACACATGCAATGATGACAAAATAAGGAAAAGTTTCATGTTGCACTAATTAAACCTCCAAAGTTTATGGAATTAGTGAGCAATTGACCTAAATTTAACAACACAATTCCTTTGTGGAAGTTGATCATCATAGGCGATTTAATTAAGGTTTATAGTGGAATATGATGATTTTGCTCAATGCCACTAATGGGATATAACAATATTTTCTTTTATATTTATTTTTTTCCTTAAACAAAAATTGCAACAAGACTTTTCCCTTTATGGGAAAAAAAGGGCTACTCCACATACACTAGGGGGAAATATATCCCCATTATGCTTGATAATATGCCCTACCAAGCCTATCAACACAAGAAAGGCAACACACCCAACATTACAAGCAACTAGAAGCCCATTCCATCACATTAACATCTTTGGTGAATGATTATGCAATGTCATAAAATGATGGTGGGTGCTCCATGGAAACATTAGGAACATCATGAAATTGTGAAAATAAAACATGAAACATATTTCATAATATATATATTTTTTAATCTTTCACCCTTGAAGATTATGAACCATTATCTCTTTGTCATATGAAAAGTTAGGGAATATGAATGTCACCCAACCAACTACATTTTTCTAACATGAACAAGGGGGGAAAAAATGTCAAAATTATTCACCAAACATGTTAACAAATTAATAAGGTGCCTCAAGGATGATGAATTCAAATTGTTGAAGAAAGGCAAGATAGATCTGGGGTTACATTGTTCTTGGGCTTGGGAAATTCTCCTTGTCATCCCCTCAAACAACCAAACCATTTAGGCTCTAGACTTGCCTTTCCCTTACACTAAACTTAAATACCTAATGCAAAGAGGAAACAAAACAAGATATTGTAAATAAAAAAAAAGGTTATACCCATGCAAACTAACGATGTTATCCAATGGTACTTGACCTCCACAACAACAACTAGACAAAGATTGCCCAAACTCCAAACCTAAACAATTTATTGGGTGAACTAGTACCTACACTAGGACCTACACATTCTTGAGTGGGGCCATGTAGAAACTTCTTCACATTCACCCAAGTATATTAAACCCTTGTATAGGGTCACCCATCTCAATATTATTTTGGTCAAAATGAGTTTAACTTCAAAGTTCTTTGTGAAAATATCATTTGATTTTTAAAAAATTCATAGATGAAAATGAATATCAATTCAATAAGTTTTGGTCCATTGATTTGAAAATTGTGAAATAGGTAACAAACATGTGCATCACCTTATCAAGAGCTTTATGGCAATACCAAAAGTATTACATTTTATTATTGTGTGCCTTGGAAGCTTTTGTGTTTCAATGTACAATGTCTATCTCCAACATCTTGGAAACAAAGATGCTGCTTCTTTCTAATGTATGTCCACATTCACGAACAAACTTGATGACCCATGATTTGTATGGTTGCATGGGGGTCAAAGCATACTAAAGTAGGCCAAAAAAAATCCTCAAATGAAAAAATAAATAAAAATTGTGACAAATAAATTAGAAAGTAGGTGATGCCTTATGATATTGTTCTTTTAAACTACATGAAGGCATCAAATGTGATACGCTGAAGTTTTTGAAAGTTTCAAAAGTTGTATCAACCTTTTTTTTAACCTACTTTCAATCTATTTTGTAAAATTTGCCAATTGGTCACGTTGTGAGAAAGTAGATTGAAAGTAGGTCAACAAAAATTAATTTGGAAATTTCACTCATATGTTGCATTTTGAAAGGGTTTGGGGCATGACTTAATGAATTAAGCACATGCAATGCACTTTAATATCACATCAAAAAATATGTTTTAGATGCCAAATCTGGGTTTAGGGGAAATTTACTTTTGAGGGGCTTCACATAGTCATAATTCAAAACTTCAAATTCCAAAAAATGTGTATCGAGGTGCATAATGGTTTAAATATTAATAACACATCATTTGAATTATTTGATTTGGAAAATGTGCAATATTAGCCAAAGTAATAAACTTGCAGTAAATAAATAAATTAATGAGAGTAATAACATACCTTTAAAATAACCACATATGGTTCGTTTAATATGATAAATATGTCCCAAAATTTATGGCATGACTAAAATGCCTAAAATGCAAAAGATTCCAAATCAACTTTTACTTGCCAGTAGGGATGACCAATTGGCCTACTTTATTTTGCTTACACCCAAGGCATAACTTGTAAGTGTATGTGCACTAAAGATGAACCAAATGATTTGTAATGTTGTTTGATTGTTTGCTTATTTGCATAGGGATTTTGGTGTTCTTCATGAATTAAGATTTGCACTGCACAACACAATGGTATCCTACTTGCTTGTATGGACTCATCAATTTGTTTTTGTTTCTTTCAATATGGACTAGTATTAGTATATTATATTATTACTTTGAAACAAGATTCTTTTGAAGTTATTATTACCATCTTCTTTTGATATGCATGTTTGACATGCTCCAAATTTTGTTGTGTAGGTGGAGGGCACCTTATATAGCTTAACTTTTTATGGGCATTTCAAAAGTGAAATTGTTGTATTTAAAAATAGTGTAATTTGTGCCAAAGTTGCAAAGGTACTACAATATATGTCTAGGTATAAGAGGAGTCATGTAGTTTATACACGAGCATTTGCAAACCCCAAATCACATTACACTTTTGCAGGTACATTAGAATGAACTAATAACAAACACCACAACAACATCCAATAGAAGCATGTTTTGGCTAAAATAAAAGTAGGTACTATTATACTGTCCCCACTATTTGGGCATCTACTATAATTTACCACATCCAAAATAAAGTGTTAACTATTTCCCTAGCCCCATCCATAACCATGAAGCATTGATTTATTTTTTAACTTGGCCTCAAGGAATCCACTGTATTCATACAAATTACAAGGCCAAACCTATTTTCACATCATATGAAGGCTATACTTTATCCAAAGAATATTGTACAAGCTATTTTGCCACTCCCAGTGGACTAGTCCAAGGCACCAAGGTGAAGGGCATTCCTACACTAAGGGCGGCTAGGCCAAAGCAATTCAAGCAAATGTGTCATGTTTATGAGGAGGCATGACTAGTGATTATAAAGTGGCCTCCGAATGCCATAGGAAATTTCTCCAATTGCTTTCCAACTTAGTTGCGAATGAAACCCAACTACAAGACTTCAAATATTAAAACATTATGAGAAATATTATAGTGTATTTAGAGGGCATCTTATGTTTGTCAATATCCCTTCTAAAAATGAGGATTTGGATCTTATGCATACTCCTTAAAAGTGGGAGGGATCTTACAGCCACAAAAGATTTCATAAGATCCCTCTTATTCCTTATCTTACACCTTTGTAAATAACTTAAGATCCCCATTACTCTTAAAGAGTAGGCATAAGAATTAAGAACCTCCACCTTCATATGCCTCATGTATACATTTGTTTATGTTCATGATAACTATTGTTTCAAGTTTCACCTTGGGTAAAATTAGGAGGTGGGGACATTCCCAAAATGCATGGCAAATTTAGCTAGTAGTTCTTCCCAAGCCCTTTATCTTTTGAATTCCTCCACCTTAGGGCTTCTACTCAACACTTGTCTTCATTTTATTAACAAGAAGATGCCACTTGCCTTTATTATTGACCATGATGTGAATCACACATGTAAACAAGTTTTGAAATGACAATACCATACTCCTTGATTGGATTCAACAACAAACCATCAAATAATTAATCAAGTTTCAAATCTTAACTTCGGTACTTGATTTTTTAATTCTGAAATTTTCCACAGGTAATGGTTATAAAAAATAATAAACACATTCTTATTATGCTTATGGGATAGTTTAATGTGTCTAGATTGTCGCAATCTTCAATCCTTGATTTTTGAGGTCTATAGCTCAAAGTAAACAATTGAAAACTTACATATTTAAATTTTATAATAATTACAATTTCTTTGACACAAGTTAATAAATATTTTTTCAAAAAATTGGCAAAAAGAAAAAAATTAATTTATGTTGAAACTATGCATGTATTACAATATTGTTTGCACAGTGTGGAAAACCATGTAAGCCATTACACAACCACCCAAACCATAAAATGATTGTTAGGTTTTGATGGCAAATGTTCATAACAGGGAATGTACCTTATTCAAAATCTCAAAAGGTATAAATGGATGGGAAAAAAATAAAAGCAATTTCCTATTGGGGAAATCATGGAATAACTTTTGCATCTTGTTAATATTGTGTCAAATGTTTGTGTATGACTTCATGATCATGACTAGATTTTACTACCATCAAAGTAGCTATGGAAAAATCATGGAACATAAGTGCGCCATGTCATGACCATGATGCATTTCTTAAGGTTCAAAGGTGGCTAGGGTTTCCACTTCTTGACTTCTTTTTTTGTTTCACTTTCTTTCAAAAATAATTATATTATTGCAAATTTTTTAATCTATAGGATTTGGATGGCAAATTTTGTTTGCAAATTGAATTTTTTTCTAATGTTTATGACATCCTTGTTGAGTTTATGTAGTTTTTTACATGATGGAAAGTTAACTAACAAAGAAAAAATAAAATTAGTATTTTGTAAGGAAGAGATCATGAAAACAACTCTTAGCACCCCTTCTTTTTCCCTCTCCCTCCCTTTCTCTCTTTCCCTTTCTCTACTTCCCTCTATCCTTATGCCTTTCTTTTTTTCAACAACAATTTTGAATAGAAGTAATTCCAACACTCAAGTTTCTCTAAATATATAATTGCTAAATATGTAAGATCAATCATCATTTCAAAAGTATTAACCAAGGAGGTTTTAAGTAGACTTTTAAACAAGTCCAATTTGAATATAAAATATTTTATTTCTTTCTTCCTTAGGAATTAGTGAATTGAACAACAAAATAAAAAACAATTGTTTGTCATTGTGAAATTTTCATGAGCTTCAAATTCCACGCAAAAGGCATTTGGATAATCTATGTTTTGTGCACATTGCAATCAATTCAAATTCAAGTTCACATTTTGCACGTGGCAACCAACCCAAGTTCAAATTCATATTTTGCACATGACAACCAACTTGAATTCAAGTTCAAATCCATGATGAGAGATGTAAAGAAAGGGCTATGATACAATGTATCACAAGTAAAGTTTACTTTTGTTATGTTTGTTTCAAGTCCATTTGCATACATCCAATGATAAGAAATTTGAACATTGTTGAACAATTGTGCATTTTTCACAACTTTGAGTCAATTCACACTATTGGAAGTAATAACCAAGTAGAAAGTAGTACCAAGTTGTGTGAGTTCCTTCAACAATCAAATCAAAAAAACCATTGTGGAGTAGAATTTGTTGTAAGATTTTCCTTATTCCCCACCAACATATTATCTATATTTTTTAATTTGGCTATTTGCTACATGTTCACACATGCATCAACAATTTTGAAAGCATTTTATTTCCTTATATTAATATTTTTTTGTTCCAAGGTTTTATTATAATTTGTATTAATGTAACTAAATTTATGTATTAGAAAAATAATACATTACAATCCATTGTATAGATGTGGAAAAGCTTATTGTGTTCAATTGTGTGGCATATATTTTGATTTTTTCCATTATGTGGACTTATTAAAAATCTCATTTTCTTTAAAGTCTTGTGACACATTTGCAAAATTTATAAAATGTGTTTTCCACATTTTGTCATGTTGAATAAAGGTTTAAAGTGTAGTAATTTATACAAATTTTCTTTAGTTTTTCAACCTTTTTATTCAATTTCAAAATTCAAAAAATGATCTTTAGGAATGGTGAAGCTAATAATGTTGTACCCTAAAATGTAAAATTGTAATGAATCAAATGTAACAAAACAATTCAAGAAAATGAAAATAATTTTGACACATGAGTAAACATTCATAGACCACATCATGTTTTCACTTAATTTTGTGGGTTTGGGTCATATGAAAACATGGCAATATTGTACAAAAATTATAGTTGTGGTACACCCAAAAGGCATTTGATCATTTAATATTATCTTTTAAATCAACCATTCATTGTTCACAAGATTCATTACTCAATTTATGAACCATTTTTTCCCCCCAAATTATGTAGTTTGTGAATTCTTTTCCAAAATTTTCTATGGTTTCCATGTAGGTTGAAAAGTTCAATTTTGGTCATTAATATTAAAATGTCAATGTGTCAATGATATAATGTATGAACAATATAACATTCAAGCAATACATCATGTAAACATTTTATGAGTTTAAAATGTGATGTTCAATTTGATTTCCTTTTATTTTTTTAATGTATCAAATTGTATTGATTAATGTATCGGTTTAAATAGGTTAAACGGTCTTCAAATTATTAATGTACCTAAAACAAAAATGGGAAATAAAAATTGGTCATAGTTGAACAATGGCAAGAAATATATATTACTTATGTTAATTTTTGATATTTAATCATCAATTTATCATGTGTGAAAAAACAGTCATACATGGAATGTAGTGATCACATAACATGTGAATAGTGTATTAGTGTGTTTTGATGTACATTAAGAATTATCTTACAAAAACCATAGACATAGAAACGTGGTAGCCCCTTGTCCATGTATTTTGAAAATATTTTCTGACCTTTGTTATGTTTAAACATGCATGGTAGCTTTCAATTGATTTTTTTTTTAATCTATCAATTAATGCTTAATGTATCAAGAAACATGTGGCAAATAACAATTCGAACCTTATAGTTGAAAAATGGTGGGAAACATATGTTAAATGTCAATTTTTGATATGTAACCATCTATTTATCATGTATTAAAAAATGTTAATACATGGAGTGTATTGCTTGTGCATCACATCTAAGTAGTGTATTGGTATTTTTTGATAAATTAATAGCTACCTTACAATAACCATAAACTCAAAAATGTGGTAGGTTTTTGTCCATGTTATTTTGAAAAATTTCCCACCCTTGCCTAGAAGATACATATGTATCATGAGATTCATGATGATAACACAACACAATGCATGATAACATGATGCATTGATCATTTTATGTTGAGGCACTACCACCTACAATCTTTGTGGGGGTGTTTAACATCCTTCTTATAATTGGGGTCCAATGTGTTTGAACATAATTAATCTTTATTTATGTTTAATTCATTGTTTTGGTTTTGTTTTATTTTTCATTTAGATTTTCCATTTTTGCATTTTCAGGCCCACCATAATTGTTCACCAAGT
>Ga0209611_10014768_pt1 | contig 10344 bp, 8 predicted proteins | sample S1TSphgellanicum_3_FD_187693 | JGI IMG/M metagenome (GOLD analysis project Ga0209611, IMG submission 187693) | Host-associated microbial communities from peat moss isolated from Minnesota, USA - S1T2_Fc - Sphagnum magellanicum MG (SPAdes) (version 2) | ecosystem: Host-associated > Plants > Peat... | reverse complement strand
TTCTCCTCTTTCAATCCTCTTTTAGTTATTATTATTAGTCTTTTTTCAATCTTCTCTCAATTATTGTTGCCAGTATTTTTTTGATTTTTTTCAAACTTTTGATCTATCTTTTGAAGTTGTTTTATTTGTTGCTAGTTGTGGCAATGCATCTGATTATAGTTTTTTGCTAGTCGTAATCCTAATGTTAATTAATTATTTTCCTTTTCTTAAATCATTGGAAAGTAATAGCCTTACTACTTGGCGCCCTCATGTTTACACCTAGATTGTGACTATAACCTTGCATGTTGTTGAACCAATGTTATGCAACCTAAATTCACACCCATGTAACTGCACGGATCTACTTGCAAACCTATTTGAAAATCATGGAAAAATGGTTACCCAATTCAATTATAGCTACAAGAATCTAGGCTATAATGAATTATGTTTTAACACATTTTTTAACAAATTTTCAAAATTGTTAGATATGCTATAGGACCCAATTTTGTTGTTCATTTGGCTCACTTGTCTTCCTTTTCCTTTCACTTTCCTTCCTTGATTTCCTATGCAATTGCCTTTTCCATTGCATTTCTCTTTAGGATCTAGGTATTTAGAACTAGTCACAACATGTGATTGAGAATAATTGATTAACAATTTTTTCCCCTTTGTATGCCTTGCAATTAAATGAAGTAGTGATAATAGGTTATGCATCTTCATGGATTCCTGGGTTAGATTTGGAGACTATTGGGTTTCTTGCAATAACTTTTGAGTATCCTCATAACTACCCTTATTTAGGTTTATAACATTATTATTTTTTGGTTGTTATTTTATCATTGTAAGGCTCTTAAACATATCCACATAATAATGCTGGTCATTTTATGGCCTATAAGTAGGTAGATTTTTAGATGTTGGATGTTGAATTGTTTTAGCTATATGGAAAAGTTCTGCAACAACAAATTCCTTCCCCTGTTGTTGATTATTTTTATCTTCCTCCTATGTTGTGTAATCTTTTTCACTTCCTACATTGTTCATGTTTGTTGTAATGTAAACCTCTAACGGTTGAGTCTTGCCATCCATTGCTTTTGGGTTGAAAGCCTATATACTTATAGTTATAAACCCATATTTTGGGTGTTTGATTGCTATAAGGCTTGCTCTAAGGCTTGATCTACCCATCTAGCTAAAGTTATTTTGTTTAATTCCATGTGTTTGCTTCTAAACATAGTTGCATCCTTAACTTTTTGAATGTTGTTTTAAAAGGCTTCATATCCTTTGTTGATCCTTTCGCATTATATCTTGGTTAGGGTTTAAGATTTATTGATGAGAAATTAGCCTTTTAATGTGCGCCTAAACCCCTTAATAACCAAACATTCATTTTTTTTCTTGCTTATCTTGGTTTGGTTTTGTGAAGAAAATCCATCCCACCTTTAAAAATGTGTTAGTCTCTCCTATCATAAATATTATCTTGGCTTCTTTGGGTTTGTTTTTTTGAAAAAAAGTTCAACCCACCCTTAAAAATAACATTGCCACAATATTTGTTTTCAAGTATGTGCATTATAATGTGCTAGTCCTTTCCCATCCCGAACATGACTATATATAACATTGTGGCAATTTTTTGGTTATTGTTTTTTCCTACACCCATAACAACACACAATTTTTGTTTTGTTTGGATAATATAAAAAAATTAAACACATTTTTTAAAGATTGGACGTTTGGTCATAAGGTTGTGTTAAAACCCTTGGAGGAACGAGTGTGACCATTGATTGGCGCTGATCTACACAAAAGGGTTGTTCGATCACCAGGTGATGTTTGGTGGGGGGCATGTTTACCCTAACAAAAAGGGCCATGATACCTTAAGTGGATGTGCCATTTTTACCCTCCTCGTCTTCTTATTATTTGAGGGCAAAGCAAGGGAAAAAGGAGAGATTGTAGGGAGGCTTAAATGTGCAGATGCCAAGGCCAAAGAACCCGCTCATGATTTGTGGAAAGATGATATCATCACAAAGAAAAAATCCTTAATGGAGGGAAGAAGAAACTTCATTTCCCATCAAAGTGAGTGTTAGAGTTGTTGGATTATTTTTACTACCAATGTAATTAAAGATTGTCCATATAATTATGGGAGAATAATTCAAGTGTTGTGAAAGGAAGACGACACTAATAAAATAACACATCAAATCAAACTTCTGAATTTTGAGTGATTTTCTATGTCGAATTTTTTTCTCTTTTTTGTTTTTTGCAATGGGTTTGAAGGAAATTTTGCATAATTAAGTTAGTAATCCTCCCTCACTTTGGTGTCTACAAGAAATCATTCATTGAACAAAATTGCAACCTAATTGTTTTTTTTTTTGTTTTTTTGGTTTAAGTTCTGATTTGGTTAACCTTCATGGGTGGCTGGGTGGGTGGGGCTGACAACTTGTGAGTAGACACAACCTTTAGATAGTCTTGAAGGAGAGGTATGAGTTTTTCGAGTTATGGATCATGGTTTTGTTTATGTTCATGCTTATGATGTTGTTGAACAATTGTGTGTGTGGTCACAAAAGTAATTGTGGGTGTTTAACAAACTCTTTTTCAATCCTAGTTGTTTTTTCTTTGGGGGGTGGGGAGGACGTTGATGCATTTTATATCTTTGTAATTGTAATCCATTTTTTACATAGTCAATAAATTGGTTTTCTTTGGTCCTTTCTTCATGATGGTTTTTCTTGGTGGTTTTTTTTTAATGTGTTGATCATTATGATTTTTTTCAATTTTTTTTTTCGCTTCGGGACATTCAGGTATGTGATGAGGAAAAGAGCTCTGATGACAATGAGGAAGGTGCTTTCAAAATGTTTGAAACTAATTTTCTCCTCATTGATGGGAACTTGTTCTCCAAATTTTGAGCAAAAACACTTGTTGCTTTTTCATGAATTCTTGGCTTTTGAAAAAGAGGCAACATTAGTGGATTTTGGAAATCATAGTTTTTTTCTTTCATAGTGAAGTTAAGATTCACTACACAACCCAAACAATGAATGTCATTTTTTATGTATACTAGTAATAAATCTCAAGTTTCAAAATGAGGTTTTTAGTTTTTATTTCCCTTGAATTTGGATTTTGTTTTTTGTTTTTGGGTTTATGCTACATTATGTTATTTGACATGGAAAATGGGGGCATTGAGTTTCTTTCTTGTGGGTAGATGAGGATCTTATTCGAAAGGGTAAGGAGATATTCATTCAGCTATGTGATCCTTAAAACCCCAACTTGGTTTGAACATTTTTTAAAAACAAACGATTGATTTCTAGTTCTTTGTTGGAAATTTACCATGATATAGAATGTGGTAAATTTTTAGAGCTTGCAAAGTGTAGATCTGTAATGGATTTTTTTTTTGTGGATTTATAAATTTGTAGATAACTATGGGTTCCTTTCTTTTGATGAAGAACATATTTTAATTTCATAGCTGAGGTTATTTTTTGAGTCTCTCTACAACAAATGAAGGATAAATATAAATTATTTTTTTTCATAAATAAATTTGGGTCTTGTTTGAGGGATGCCAACACCCCAAATGATAGAGACCCAAAGTTTGGTTGCATGTAACTAAGTGTGATCATTATGGATACATAAATAAATTAAGGGTTTAATTGGGAGTCACATAAGAAGCAATGGTGGCAAACATTGAAATAGAAAGTGCAACAAATTGTTGCATGGGACTTCACCATCATGTGGCTCCTTTTGATCTATGAATCACTAGCCCCACAAGGTTAGATCTTGATGTAAAAAAAAATTCCTTGCAAACCCTAAACCTAGAGTTTTCAACCATAGGAATTTTACATGTTTTATTCTTGCTTATCTAGACAGTCTTTTGTAAATTTTTTTGTGTACCCTAATAAAAAACATTTATTGAAACCAATTTGAAAATAAGATCAACATTAAATGTCTTTCAAATTCATTCAAATATTTTTTAAAGTGTTTCATGTTTAATAAAAAAAAATTGTTCTTTTACTTAAGCAAGGTACCTTCCAAATAATTTGTACAACTTGAATTCAGCTTATGATAGTGAAGGAGAACTACAAAGCTTACTAAAAGACATGAAGAAAAACAAGCTACGACCCATAGCTGATATTGTAATCAACCATCGCATTGGGAGCACCCATGGCATTGGTGACCTCTACAATCACTATGATGGAATGCCCATGCCTTGGGGTGAACATGTTGTTACTTGTGCCTCCCACACACACTCCTTTCCCCTTGAGATTGAAATCTTTTCTAACAAAAGATTCATAATAAGTGCCAATTTCTTGTTGAATGAATTTTCTTAATAGAAACATGTAAAGAACTTATTCAAAGGCAACAATGATAACAACATTATGCTGAGTTGTTGCTTGTTGATGTTGTGGGTTTGGCATGGCAAAGGGTCATGCAAGTACATGAGCTATTTTTGAATGAGTACCCAACATAGATCATACAAGCAAGGTTGTTGCAAATGATTTAAAAAACTGGCTACTTTGGGTGCACATTGAAGTTGGTTTCATTTGTTTTTGTTTTGACTATGCAAGGGGGTGAGGAAATGGGCATTATGCTTTAAAAAGTGGGTGTATGTTTGTGTGTGTACATGTTTCTTTTTGGGTCATAGTACTTGTGTTGCAAAAATAACAATGCCTTTTTTGTAACAAAGCTTTGAAAAATTTGCTAATATATATACAATATCCTATTTTCCCCTCTTGAAAATATAGTGCCAAATTTGTGAAGGCGTATATAAAAACATCAAAACCTAGGCTGGCAATTGGGGAATATTGGTCTGTAAATATGTGGGCCCAATGTATGTTTTGGATTGTGATCAAGGTCACTGTTATTGATATTGATTTATTTGATAACTTTTGGTAGTTGAAGGATGTAATTATGCAAAATGCAAAAACACAAGAAGAAGTTGTGTGGGAGTTTTCTAGTGCATTGTCAAGCATTGCATCTTCTGTTCAAATAAGTAAAATTAAGACAAATTAAAAAATGTATTGACTTATGAGGAACATGAAACTCTCTTGTTTGTTTATGTGGTTGATGAATGAGTTGTGTAATGGTTAGGCATCAACATAGATTTGCATTGAGAGTGAATGGTTGACTAGATTGATGAAACTTGAATTGTTTCATGTGCCTTTGATTTCACCACCAAAACAATTTTACAAGTAAACAATTTAGGCTTATACCATTTGTTGGAAACACAAATTTTTTTCACAATCATTATTATTTGGTAATAAACATCAAAACTATCATCAATTGGATTGAATGTTTAAAATTACATTGTTTGGTAATGGAACCCAAAAGGAGGAGGAAACCTTTTGCTTATTAGTGTTGCTAATCATCTAGCTTCATTATCATATTAAAAGAAACATGTAACTGAAATGATGTGCTTGGGAAGTTTTGTCATTAAGTGTGATGGTTGTTTTGCCAGTATGGACCTACAAATGTCAAATTTATGTGACAATATGGGGAGTTGCATGATAGAAAGCCTGTGCAAAAGGTGAATGGTGGCGACGAGATGCTCAAGGAGACCTCTTGGGTTGATGTGTGTGTGTCCTTTGAGAGTAGTCACCTTCATAGACAACCATGATACTATATCAACCCAAGTAAAACATCAAACATGCATATTGATATTGAAATTTATTCATAAATCCTTCCATTGCATTATTGACAAAAATTGGAGAAGGAGAAATATGCATCATTCCTTGAGCACTAGGGAGGGAATAAAAAGAAAAGATGATTAACTTTGTGGGTTTGATGGGTGGGTGGTTTATAAGCACACTAGCCTTTTCCTTGTGAGCATATTATGTAGGTATTTTCTTTTCTTCTCATGATTTTTTGAAGGCTTCCATAAACTTCATTTTAACTTTTCTTTTGTGGTTCCTCTTGTTCTATATTAGACATCCCCTTCAAATTATTGTCATGGGGGGGAGAAGAAAAAACAATGTGGTGTTGTGCCATGGTGTAATATTTCCTGACCTTGTTTTTGGCAACCTTTGATTTTCCTCTAGGGCTATGCTTACATTCTCACACATTCTAGCCAACCTTGTGTCTTCTTTGACCATTTTTTTGAGTGGGGTGATGACATTAAGAAGGAAATTTTGGAACTTGTAATGGGATCTCTCCCTTGCCCCTATTAAGCAATTGCAGCCTTGGCCTCACAATTTGGGCCAAATTGTTACATAACTCCTTGAATAATTTCAGATTCTATCATTAACTTTTGATAGTTTTTGTATGTGTGCAAGTGTAATTCCTTGTTGTGTTTCAAATGAATTGTTCCATTGTTTATGTGCTTTAGTGGGTTTATAAAAGAATTTCAGAATTTTGCCAAAAGAAGAAAAAATTCCCATTTTGTTGTGTGATTCGTCATGAGTTTGATCATTTTTCAATAACTTATAAAAGGATAAAACTATGGTGTACCAACTTGGTAATTTTCAGTAGTAATAAGGACTAGGTAACTAACAATTCATGGGGAGTTTACATTTGATAACTGTTGAATTAAATTGAAGACACTTGTAGAGTGTTCAATTCGTGGTTATTGCATATGTTTGTTAGCCATTGTGTACTTAACATAATAACAATTCGATGATGTTTTGTTGTGAGTATAGTGGCAAATATGCAACATGTATTGATGGAAAATTGTTACTAAGGTTAGGTGATGGACATTGGGCTTCATACACAACGCACTAAGAGCTTTGTATATTTGGCCATGGTTATATGGTATGGTAGAAACCCATGCAACTACTATCACTTTAATAAGATAAGTTTTTGTTCTTTTTTTTGTTGTTTTAGGCATTTAGTATGTCATGACACTAATTCTACATAATTGTGCTCTTGTAAGTTTTAAACCCAAGATTAATACACACACATAGGTGCAATTGGGGTCAATGATCATGGGATGCATCATTGTTCACATGATTATATAGGAGAGCACATATAAATCTTAAACCCTAAATGCTAAACAAATATCTATTCTTTTGTCTACTTGGTGAATGTCACAAACAATTTCATTGGGTGCAAAAGTCGACATGTTTTTTATATAAAACATTTTTTTTACTACCTATTGACCATTGCAAGCTCAATAATCTTCGGTTTGCACCTTGTGTAAACCCTAAACCCTAGGATAAATCTTAATAGTCCAAATCATTTCAAAGTTGGCACTCACGAAAATTGACTTTTTCTTTTTTTTTTTTAAAATTGCAAAAACATTTGGGTATTGGGTTGTCTCAAATGTAGGTTATTGTGCATTTTGGAAATTATATTTATCTTGGAATGTTGTCCATCCCAAGATTGTAGTCACTTGAACATGCTAAATTTCATATAATGCCCTTCAATTTAGCAAAATCACATAATTATTCATATTTCAAAAGGTGATGGATTTGGTTATATGTTGGTATTTTTTGTAATTCAAGACTTCAATGTGAGAAACCATTTTTTGTGTCATGAGACACATTGAACTTTTTTTTTGAGAAGTTGGGTTTTTTCAAACCATTTTTATGGATCTTCACGAGTTCTAGAAAACAAATTCAAAAACGTTAATAAACCTTTTTCTCATAGTAGTTCAAAATATTCCACAAGTAAATGATTGTTTATTATTGAACTTTTTATATTGATGAAAAAATCTATAGAATTTGTACGAATATGTTAAACACCTTTTTTTTTTTTGTTTCAAAACATTGGTCCTTATGTTTTGAAGCTTTACAATGGCTTATTTATTTAACAATGACTGAAGAGCAAGGTGTTCCTGAAATAAGTGCTTGGCTAAGGTGGAACTAAAGGGCACTTATTTCAGGAACACCCGGCTTCAAAGGCATTACCATGAATTATCAAAATTGTAGTTATTGTAAAAACAATTTAATGAAATATAAAAAATGTTAGAATTGTATTTGGTTGATTTAAGGACATATAAGTTTGTACCATTTGAACCTTTTGGTAGATCATATTAACCAATTTTTTATATTGACAAGTTCGAGATAAATATTGTATAAGGAATGGAAAAGGACTTGTTATCAAACTTTTCTCTCTCTCTCTGACACACAACATTTCATGTCAGAAGTATAATTCTAAGTACATATGATTTAAACATTCTCTATAAAGTACTCAACATCAATTGATTTTGAACAATTTTAATTTTAATAAATGACTATTGGATCCTATTTGTCTTTCCAATGGTAATTTCAAATTTTTTGGACTTACTTAATGTCAAATAGTGAGAATGTGTTCTGAAAAAAATGATAAATCATCATTGTGATCCAAGAACTTGTAATGCACCTATGCCAAGGATTTCCAAGATTGAATGCATGATTTTGGTATTATGAATTTTTTTGGGATGGAGCAAGATCCCAAGCCACAATAATTATTGTGATTTAGCAAGGCAAGATTTTTAAAAAAAATGCCAAAAAATGATCAACAACAATTGCATTAATAGGATGGAGTCATGGGGTGCAACCAAACCATTGTTTGAATAGTCTACAATATTGATAACTAGTCATGAGTTTTCAAATCCTACATAGAAATAAATAGACATACAAAAAAGGCATGAAGGTGTCTAGGCAAGATTGGATGCAAAAAAAAAACATCTACTAAAACCTTGTGACCATGGAAAAAAGTTCTAGATTAATCCAAGGTTATGTAGTGTTATGTTTGAAAATTTTGTAATTAAATAGTAGTGTTACTAAAGTGTTTAAGGAGAAATAGTTGAATAAATGCGAAGATATTATCATTTTAAATGTAAACATAAATGAAAAATGTAAATTAGTATTTAATCAATTCAAAAAATTTGAAAATCATTTGAAGGTAAAGGTAAAGTTTAATTAATTCTTAAAATATATATTTTATGATCATTTTTTAAATGAAAAAGGTATATGGGGCTGCAATTTGAAAGGGAAATTTTTGAAGTGTATGTGAGAAAGATGTAAGAATAATGGTAAAGAATGTGAAGATTTATCAATTTCATAAATATAAAAAATCATTAATTTTTTTTTAATGATTATTTTTTTAAGTGTGAAAAATTATATTTAATGTCACTTTGAAAAGGAAATTTTTATGTGAATGAGATGGAGGTTTTGAAAACGTATTTGAAAAATAGTTGAAACAATGAAAATAATGGTCAAGTTGATGTGCCTTTTCATATCCACTTCACTTAGGTCAATAGAAGAAAGGAATGAGGTAGTTAGGCTTGGACGATTCATTTCTAAGTGCACAAGGTAATATCATAATGTCATTAATGATTTAAAATCATATACTCTCTAGATAAATCAAGAGAATAAATCTTAGTCAAGGCATACAAAACTATGTCTAGACCTATTGACTTCCTTTTCCTTTATATTGTATAATAAGAATGGAATGGGTGTGGACAATTATTTTATGCTAGCCTCCTTAATACTCTAGACCAATTCCTTGTTGATGTTGTTTCCCTCTCAATACCAAACATGGAGAGAGTGGGCAATTCATTAGATTGTTACATTTATCAGTCCAAAATAATGAATCAATTTCTGAACATTTACCATGTACCTAATTAATTGTAAATTTTGTTGATTACCTTGAACATGGGTGTGCTTAATTAAATTTGGCATACTTTCTGAACACTTTAATACCTTCAAGCAGACCATCCATCATAACATGAACAAATTCAAAGTTGTGGACTATATCATGTTGTTAGATAACATACGAATGACATCAAGGTCAAATAAATTATGGCACAATCTAAATTGTCCTGTAGTGTTATTATAAGTTACAAATTATGAACAACCCCTGAGGTCAAACAAAAGGCACACAAATGATCATATGACAATTCATGTGCCATGTCATGTGATTTATGGACAAATAATTATACATGGGTTCACAAATTTGATAATTTCACAAAGATTTAAATATATGTCATATGTTTTCAAATGGAGGAAATGTGATTTTAATGTCATTAATTTATATTGATCTTTAAAAAAACATTAAGTGTTTGCATGTTAACTTGTAAACTCATGGGGTCACTACAGGTCAAAATAATTTTTCAGGCTGGCCTCTTCCAGTTACCTCTTCAACCAATACCCTCTTCCATAACATACAACTAGGGAGTGTGGAGTGTATTGCTGGCCCAAGTGTGAACAAGATCCTGATGATAAAATTGAGGGAGATATTGAATTTTGAATAATTTTGAAAATTGATGAAATCGTCTCCAAAATATCCCACTCATCACAGACTTTTCAACAGTTCCAAGAACTTGCCCCGATTTATTTATTTATTAGATTTTACAAATTTTCTCCTAACAAAATTGTCCAATATTCAATTACTCTTGCATGGTATGTCTAAAGGTATAAACATTACAAACCCCCTTGATGCACCCCTAATTATCAAGAATTTCCCAATGGTACCAAAAGCACACTGGTGGGG